>Ga0078972_1000167_pt1 | contig 269710 bp, 283 predicted proteins | sample YelNatPaOPGAMG01_FD_67568 | JGI IMG/M metagenome (GOLD analysis project Ga0078972, IMG submission 67568) | Hot spring thermophilic microbial communities from Obsidian Pool, Yellowstone National Park, USA - OP-RAMG-01 (SPADES assembly) (version 2) | ecosystem: Environmental > Aquatic > Thermal... | reverse complement strand
TAGCCATTATGTTAATTTATATAGCTTTACTTCTTTATTTTGCTATTTCGTGATGCTCGAAGGTGGAAATGCCATGTTCATTTCAGAGTTAAAGATTAAATAACTATCTACGCCCGAGCCGAGAGTGATAATAAAAGTTATAATCCCGTGACTTTACATCTATTTTAAGATTCAATATCTATCCACGCCGTATTTTTAATCATTTTTCAGCTGTCAGGGCTGGGGTGCTAAATCATCTTTACCAGATCAAATTTCTCCATGATCATCTGAGCTCTCTCATCACCTGAGGACAATTTCACATCCACACTCTTGCCTCTGGTAATGTAGACAATCCTTATTGTGGAAATAACCTCCTGTACAGTGGTCAGGTAAAGGTCCATCACCGGCTTTATTATCATCCTTACGAGTGCAAGGAAAAGATATGCCATAAGGGAGAAGAACATGTGAACCCGTATCTTCTGTGGAGTCCAGTGGTATACCGGAAATGCAATACCCATTGTGTTTATTGTACGAAAGCAGTGTTCAACCCTGTTTCTTTTCCTGTACAGATCAATGATGCTTTCAGCATTCATATCCGTGATGTTTGTGAATATGGCATTCTTTCCCATCATGGATATGCGATCATGCATTCTCTCCTGATTTATTTCAAGTGAAGGCAACAGTATTGTCTCATTGAGTTTCTCTGCTTCCAGATATATCCTTGCTTTTTCCATGGAATCGGAATCCCCTGTATCCATGATTTTCTTTGCCTTGAGAATGACCCTTTCCATCCTCTTCATGAACATTTCCCTTCTTCTCTTCTCAAGGGATGATGAATGGTAAAGAATTATCCTGTGATCCCTTCCATATACATTTTTTGTGAGTTCAATATGTGAATCCATTTCCACATCAAGCTTCATGATATCATGATGATCCGAATTCTTCAGTGCACCTATGTATCTTCTCCCGCTGATGAGATCAATATTTGTCCTGGAATTGTATCCTCTGTCAAATATGAGGGTGGAATTCTCCGGTATGTTTTCAATGATCCACTTAAATGTCCTTGAATCATGGACATTTCCGGCATATGATTCACCATACAGTGGAATGTAATCATAATTTGCAGATATGTAGTATGATATCTGGTTCAGATCATATCGGTGCTTCTTGTTATGGCCTTTTCTTGCCATGTCGTTCTCCTCCATGAATGTGTACATGTTTGATGCATCCACAAACATGTTTGTGAAATCGTATCCAAGTGTTGCCAGTTTGTCCCTTATGCCGTCCATGATTGTTTTCATATCCCCGTCCGTGAACCTGTCCATGAGATTCCAGAAGTCCTGTGATCCTCTCTTTCCATATATGGTGGATGCATAATCATTCACCATCCACCTCTCTATTCCACTCTTTGATCCCGGATCAGATAAACGGTTCATTATGAAAAGAAGCATATAATCACCGGGTGACATGCCTTTACCCCTGTGTCCAACGACCTTATCCACAATATCCTTCAGCCCTATTCTCTTATCGACCATCCTTACAAATGCAGTTGTTCCAAAGTCCAGGGAAATCACATGTGCATCTTTCATGGGATTCCCGATCATGTCTGCAAGCCTGTCCATGTCACCTATGTAGATCTCCTTTGTTATTCTCAGCTTTCCATCTATCCGTTTCTTCCACCTCAGAACAAGTCTCTTTTCACCATTTACCGTTTTCCAGACCAATCCCGGCATATAATATATACATGCACCCCATATAAAAACAATTCCCTTACACAATTAACATAAGCTACAGTCAAATAGCAGATAATCTAACTACATACAACATTTCAAAAACATAGCACCTCACGTTAATTATCTGGAAAATGCCTTAATTGAATAGTTTTAGAAAGATGGAAGGCGTGATGGATGTAAAGTCACGGAACCTTATAAAAATAATTTTTGGTTTGAATAAAAATAAGTTAATATTACGTATTATCAGACGTTTACAGGGCCAGCTATGTCTCCACCACTGGGCGTGTATATGAGAGCAATTGTACTAAGTGCAGGAGTAGTAGTAGAACCACTAGCAGCTGTAATAGTGATAGTTATGGTTGTGTCGTAAGTTAAATATAAACCACTTCCACTAGCTACAAACGTAGCTGTCGGTCCTGATGAACCCAAGGTTAGTGTAGATGTTTCAATAACCGGAGGAGAAGCAGAAGAAGCAGCAAAAGCAGAGGTGGAATAAGTATAAGAACCATTAGTCACCCTGACGATAACGTCGGTTAAGCTCACATTAGCGCTAACAGAGGTGAAAGTTAGTGTATACGTTTCTGAGGTTGTGCCAACTCCCGAACTGGATACGCTCATACTTGCCGTCGGAGTAGGTTTCCCAATTAATCCACTGAATCCACCAAGCACCGCATAAAGCGTTGCTGCCAAAACCACCGTTATCGCAACAATAAGTATAGTACCAATGATTGCTGAAACAGCTTTATCTTTTTTTTCATCATCTCGAATAACAATTTTCATTTTAGAGTTTAACCTCCAATCCAGTTAAAGGAATGCCACTTAATAAATTTTTTTGTTAATATTTATATTAGGACATTCAACTGTTCCCCATTGATTATTGCAGAAACTCTTCAGAAGGTATGATCTTTCCAGTTCTTTGTATAACTGCTCCCTTTGCATAGATCATGTATCTTTCCCCTATTATCAGGCCAAGGGTGAATGCAAGCAGACCAGTTATTATGAAGTTTATGGCATTATCCCCGGTGGAATAGAAAATCTCCAGGAACACTCTCGCAATAAAACCAGCCAGCCATATAATTGTCAGAACAACTGATCTCTTGAAAAACAGCACATTGTTTCTGAAAAAGAATTCTGGATTCACTGACAAGCGAATGCCAAGAGGGATCGCAACTACTGCCAGAACTACTGCGATAATTATTTCCTCGATTGTAAGTGTGACTATAAAACTCAACAGTATGAGAGCATATATGATTGGCAAGGTGAATATCCTATTACTGTACCTTTGCCCGTTCAACGTTCTCCTAACCCTCAGAATCAGAATGAGAGCAATGATGATTAGAAAATAATATAATTCGATCTGCGAACTGATCCCCGTGGAAGCCATGGCAGTTCCCGATATGCTTGTTTTTATTAAGAATTCTCATATGCGCAAAAACCGGGTTATAGCAATTAATTGATCCTGATAAACCCTAAATTTTTATTTTTTCAGATATAATTGTTCGAAGCTCCGCCTTTACCTTATCTATTGCAATACTTCGCCCGGTCTCCTTTTCCATTGACGTCATTATGGAGGGATTAAAGCCACACGGATGTATATGGTAAAATTTGGAAAGATCTGTGCTTACATTTAGTGCTGATCCATGCAATGTGGTGAATTCTATAACCGCAATTCCAGTGGAAGCTATCTTTCTTGAACCAACCCATACTCCGGTTTCCTTTCCCAGTTGAGATATTCCCTTCAGGCCATAACTGGAAAGCAATGTAATCGTGCAGTCATGGATCAGCTCTATGATCTCCCTGACATTTTTGCCCCTTTCCTTCATGTTTATTATGTAATAATGCACAAGCTGTCCTGGACCATGGTAAGTTATAGAACCACCTCTCTCCACGCTTATGGAACCCTGCATTGAATCTTCTGGAAGCGTGTGTCTTCCTTCGGTATAGACATCAGGATGCTCAACCAGTATCGCAGAATCGTTAATCCTTCCAATGTTTCTGAGATCAGCCAAACCCCTTTGCAGTCTTAAAGTTTCCTCGTAACTGCTTATACCTAGATCCATGATCATTAGGGAGCCATTCCACGTTCGAATATAATTTTCGCTGCTTATATCAATCGTGTGTTTGCAGCGATAATACATGAAAGGTTCTTAAGGATCAGAGAGGGCAGATAAAAATCACTTCCTGAGTCTTAACAAACCAGCTATCCCACTCTGTTATATCATGCAGATCATATGCCATGACTAGAGAAGCGAACCATTACGCAATGAGACTTGCCATGAGCTGTAACCAGTATCCAGAAAACTAACTGGGCTGTTTTTGTATGCTATTTGCACATTTTGATCATGCGAGGAAATAAGGTCATACTTCAGGTTTTAGAAAGCTGTAGTATTGGCCGAATGCAAACATATAACATTCTGTCATTCAACGCTTGATTCCTTATCTCAGCAAAGAAACCGCAACTAGTAATAAGAATAGTTTAATATTCTCCCTATTATCAAAGATCGCAATGAGTTCGGACCGGTCAAAGTTTAACCAGCTTCTCGTTCTATCCAGGTTATCTGAAAGCAAGGAATCCAAGAGCCAGATTTCTTCCGAACTTGGGATGACAAAGCAGGGTCTCCTCTATCATGTTAAAAGCCTCAGGGACAATGGCTTCATTGACGATTCCGATCATATAACACCGAAAGGATACGAGTACCTTTATTCCGGTCTGATGGATCTATCGAGGCTGATACAATCCAATCTTACAATTCTTCATTCCAATATATCATGGGAGGCAATAGCCTCTGAAGATCTCGAAAGCGATGACAGGGTCAATCTCTACATGCACAACGGCTATCTCATGGCATCCCGATCAACCCTTACAGGATCCACTGGAATATGCAGGATAAAAGCAAAAAAAGGTGATCCGGTCAGTATAGATAGAGTGCAAGGAATGATACATTTTGATCAGGGGAAGATAGACATCTTTACGCTGCCCAGTATGGACGAAGGAGGATATAGCGCTTCAGATGTCAGGAAAAGGCTGTCAGGCATCTTGCTAAACGGAAGAAAAATTGGCGTCATAGGAGAGCAAGCATTCGCGCTGTTGGACAGCCTGAAGAGAGCGGACTTTGAATATGCAACCCTGGCATCGGCTTTTGACTCTGCTTTGCGGGGGATATCTTCGAGTATATTCGTTTCCAGATCAAGATTCATATTTGTGTCAGCAGAATTATCTGAACTGGCGAAAAAATTTCCGCAGGTTGTTTTCAGCGTGAACAACATTTAATCACAGACGTTAACTATAATAATATCTATATAATAATACTGATATCACTTTGACAACTTAGGGGAGACCAAGTTTTATAACCAACGCCATATTTTAATAAACCTTGCAACCTAAATAAATATTTAAATACGACTTATTTATCACCGTACACAATGGCTTTGGGGGTTTTCTATGGAGGAATCTGAAGATGACCGTGGGGATTCATATTATTGCCGATCTCTATGGTGTAGATGAGGAGTTGATATCAACTTCTGAGAATGTGATAGCTCTGATTGAGGAAGCAGTAAAGGTTGGTAACCTCTCAAAGATATCCTCTGACTATTACCAGTTTCAACCCAAGGGCGTGAGCGGTATTGTTCTGCTGGCAGAATCTCATCTCTCATTCCACACCTGGCCGGAACACAATCTCGTCACCCTGGATATTTATACCTGCGGAGAACCGCAGCACGCGGATAATGCTTTCAATTTTATAGTGAGAAAGCTTTCTCCCACCTCAATTGAGTATAAGAAACTGACCAGAGGTAACCAGATTGCAGAAGATGTTAAAGTAGTCCTGCCAGAGCACCTAATCGTTCAATGAAAGATGCAACAGAATCTTCCAGTTTGGCCTGGTCGATTTCTGCTGCTGTTTTCTCCCTTCTCGGACTCATTGGATTTGAACGCTTCTCATTCGTAATCCCTGTTTCTATAATAGCAAGTGCTTATGGTCTGTATCTCGGTTCTGACATAATTGTAGATCAGTCAAGCAACATAAGCTCCAGGCTTGGCCTGTCAAGAAAGAAGGAAGGTTTCCTGGTTCTTTCTGTAGCAGCGATCGCCGATGAGCTTTTCCTTACCATCATAGCGGCATCGCTTGGATTTGGAGACATAAGCTTTGGGGCGGTGCAGGGATCAAATGATTTCACGCTTGCATCGGTCATAATCATAGTACCGATCCTTGCTATCACCGCGAAGCTTGATTCCTTCAGGAAGGATATTGGCTTTCTCTTCCTTTCGGCATTCATTGTTCTCATCCTCTCATACATGTATGGACTGATTCCCATTTATATTGCACCAATCTTTATTGCTGTTTTCATCATATATCTGGTATTTGCTGCATACTCGGAATCGCCGGCGCCTGAACCCATGGAAAGGGGTAAGACCTCGCCTGCTCTCTTCACGATCTCTATCCTGCTACTGTTCATAAGCTCATTTTCACTTGTTGTTTATGCTGACTATATTTCCCGCGCTCTTAATATAAACGGCTTCCTGGGCGGCTTTCTGCTCACAGGTATCACTGGATCAATACCTGAGATAATGATAATTTTCATAACTGCAAGAAAATCAAGGATAATCCTCTCTATGGCAGTACTGATAGGGAGCACGATATACAAGCTGACACTTGTTCTCGGTGTCATAACGCTCTTCGGGAACCTCACTTTTGATTATTCAAAGTGGAGCACGTATCTTCTTATCCTGATGACATTTATGCTCCTTCTGATGTCGTATAAGGCATTGAAGAGATACCATGGAATCGTACTTGCTGCCTTGATCATAGGTGCCTCTATTATCCTGTATGGGTATGCCTAGGCCCTGGTTCCCCAGAAAATATTTTCCTTCCTCTTTATGCGTATGATCTCGTCAAGTGTTTCCATGATAGATGAATCAAGATTGTTCTTCCTCAGTTCCCGGACAACGCCTTCAGGAATGTCCACGAATAAAACCTCACCGGGGTGAATCTGCCTGTTGAGCGTTACGCCGTCTATGGCAACAGCAACCTCGGAAGGCGCATCTGCTGCCTGCTTGCTCGTCTGTCCCTCGCGTATGCTCTTGATTGTCCCGCCGAATTTCCCGTCTTCCTTGATGAGTGTATCGCCGACCTTTATCCTGCCGGTAAAGACCTTCACCCCGACTATAACGGGCTTTGTTGCCCTGAAGATATATTCCGGCATTATTGATATCTTCGATGGGATGGGCATGCTTTTCATGGTCGACTCGTCCATGGCATTCTTCCTGTTCTCGATAGCTGTCTCAAGATCTTTGACGATGGAATATATTATGTTTCCAGTTATCACGCTTGCATCATAGTTTATCAGGTCGTCACGCGCATCAGGCATTATTGAAACGTTGAATCCTGCAATCACACGATCCATGGGGTTGTTGATTGTTGATACAGTGATTAGATCCTTCTTGGATATATCGCCGATACTGGCCGATCTTATCTTGATGCCTTTCTCCTCTACCTCGTAAGCAAATGCTTCGAGCGATCCAAGCGCATCCGCCTTGATTGTGATCCCTTCCGCAGTTGTCTCGATGTGAGGCTGTGATTCTGCCACTATCTCCTCGAAAGCCTTCTCTATTTCGGCCTCGCCCTGTATTCCGATGAGGGGCGATCCGGGAATTACATCAAGCTTGTCTGTTATAAGAAGCCTTATCGCCGCTGCAGCGGAAATCCTGTCTCTCTCCTCCAGGTCCTTCCCCCTGTTGCTCCTGTTGACGAAGATAGCCTTGATTCTTGTTACAGCAGGTCCTGTTTTAGTATTCAGCGCTATCCTGCCTGTTCGTTTCAGTTTACCCTGGTACAGGACAAGATCAAGCATTGTGCCTATGGACTCTTCCTTCTTGACCTCGATTATGGTTCCTCTGGCCTGCGCGTCCTCCTTCAGTGTAATCTCGTTCTCAAGAAACCTCTGTGCAAGCCCCGTGATCACAAACGTTGCGTCCAGGATACCAACCCGGTTCTTTGCGCTGACCGGAACGATTGCTACCGTCTTCGAGAAATCAGCTATGCGATCATACCTGTCTGCATTGAAACCTGCATCGTAAAGCTGTCCCACAAGCTTGTAGAAGCGCCTGTCAAATTCATCGATATATTCCTGCCTCTGGACCTTGATAAATTCGCTGAATGTTGTATTCTTTGCCTCGATGGCATAAGGAACAAGATCTATCTTGTTTGCCACTATGATAAAGGGCGTCTTGAATTTCTTCAGTGTATTAATGGACTCAACCGTCTGGGGCATAATACCCTCATTCATGTCTATGACAAGAATTGCTATATCTGCAAGCGCCCCGCCCCTTGCTCTCATGTTTGCGAATGCAACATGCCCCGGGGTATCAACAAAGAGAAGGCCCGGAACCCTCAGCTTGCTCATGGCTGGAAATGCTTTTGCAGCTCTTTCAAGCCTTGAGATTGGAATGTCCGTTGCACCTATGCGCTGAGTTATGCCTCCGGCCTCGGAAGCTGCGACGGTTGTTCCCCTGATCGCGTCTAAAAATGATGTTTTTCCATGGTCCACATGACCAAGGACGCAGATGATTGGCTGCCTGAGGGGTCTGTTTTCCATATTGATGCCGTCAAATTAGGCCTTCATCTCCGTATTCAAAGGTATGTATTTCTTCAGGGTTGAAAAATATAGCTACTTCCTTCTCATATGATTCCTGGGAGTCAGAAGCATGAACAATATTCATCTGTATGCTGTTTGCATAGTCACCCCTTATTGTTCCGGGAACTGCCTTTGAACCATCTGTCGCTCCGGCAAGTCCCCTTATAACAGAGATAACTGACCTGCCCTCAAGGACAATCGCTATTATTGGATCCGATGTTATATATGTAACGAGATCATTGAAGAAAGGCTTGTCCCTGTGCACCGCATAATGAGCCTCTGCCCTCTTTCGATCGAGTTTAAGCATCTTGATCCCGAGTATCCTGAGACCCTTGCGTTCAAACCGGGAGATAATTTCACCGGAAAGCCTTCTCTTTATCCCATCAGGCTTGATCAATACAAGAGTTCGTTCCATAAAATCACGGGTTCTTGGAAGTCTTGTGCTTCATGTTCTTGATGTTTCTGAAATCGTTGGTCCACCGGATATTCCTGGGTATCCTGTGAAGATGCAGCATATTGACCCGGCATTTGCGGCTGCAGAAAAAGAGGTATGCGCCATCTCTCCTGATATACATGACGCCAGTGCCCGGTTCTATCTGTGTCCCGCAGAATGTACAGTTTCTTAATTGCATAAAATCACCTGATTGATAGTTTCTTTGCTTCCCTTGCAGTTTCCCTCAGCATTACCACGTCCCCGATCCTTACGGGTCCAAGAACGTTTCTTGCTATGATCCTGCCCTGATCCCGTCCCGAAAGAACGCGAACCTTGACTGTAGTTGCCTCTCCAGCCATGCCTGTTCGGCCCATCAGTTCAAGAACCTCTGCGGGTGTTGCATCGTCTGCCATTGAACTCACTTCTTGATGGTTGCGATTTCTTCAGTGATCTTCTTGTAAAGATCTTCGCTCTTTCCAAAATCAGTTATAGAGATGGATGCAGCAGAAGCGATGCCTACGCGCTTGCCCAGTTCAGATCTGCTCTTTACATAGGCAAAAGGTACCTTGCGCTCATCGCAGAGCATCGGCAGGTAGTAAACAACCTCGGGCGGATTCACATCCTCCGATATCACAACGATCTTGCTTTCCCCTCTCTCAATAGACTTTATCACTTCGTTGGTTCCTTTTTTTATCTTCCCGTTCCTGTAAGAGTTTTCCACAAGATCGAGAAGAGATTTCTGTAAACCATCGGGAGTCTCGAATTTTACATACGTATTTTTATCCATGATTAATCCTCCTTCATTAAGGCATTCGGTAAGGTCAAGTCGCTATTTATATTTTTCACGATTCCACCAGAGCCTGCTCGATTGTTTTTTTTGCTTCAGCGGACGGTTCAAGCATAGGAGCACGGTATCCACCCTGCATGCCCATCTTATGATAAAACGCATGATAGTAGCCGCTTGGGAAGTTTGATGCATTTATGGCTCGCATTAGACTGTTGACCTTCATCTGTGTATCCTGAGCCTTCTGCATTTCACCGCTTCTGTATTCCCTATAGACTTGCACTATCAGAGGGTTAAAGTTGGATAGACCACAAACACCACCGTCAGCGCCAAGTGCAAGCGACGGCAACAGTAGATCATCCTGTCCATTGAATATTGAGAAATTCCTTCCTGACAGCGGAAGAAGTTTTGAGAAGTAGCGCATGTCGCCCGATGATTCCTTTACTCCCACGACATGTGAATATTCTTCCTTCAATTTCTCTATAACATCGATAGGAATGAACTCTCCAGAAAGCTGTGGTATATTATAAATGAAGAAGTCCTTATCCACCTTGTCCAGGACGATGGAGAAATGCCTGTATATCTCATCATGTGAAGGATGGATGTAATAAGTTGGCATCAGAACGAGTACGTCACAGCCAATGTCAGCTGCATTCCTGCCAAACTTCACACATTCCTCCGTATTTGATGATCCGATGCCTGCGAATACCTTCAGATCACCCTTTATGTCATTTACATGCTGCAGGAAATTGACTCGCTCCTCGGAAAACAGATAAGGGAAAAGCCCTGTAGACCCCAGCGGAAAGAGACCGGATACGCCGATGCCCTTCAGATATTCAACGAGCCGATCTGTGCCATCCAGGTCGACAGTACCGTCCTGCTTGAATGGTGTAAGCATTGGCGTTATTACTCCATCATATTTCATAATAGGAGAGTACGGAAGGACTGAAATAATTAACTATTGCCTGGAAGTTATTGTTTCAGTTGGAAGAATCCTTCTGGAATCCCACATTTGTGGATTTTATGGCCTTCACGTAATCAGCAGGAATACCCATCATGATCAGTGCGTCCCAGTTAGCCAGCGAGCCGCGTGCTATTGCAAGCTCAACCAATTCAGAAAGGGCCAGGTATCTTGATCCTGGAGCCATGACGGTGCCAAGTACCCATGGAGGAGTGTCGAAGTAGGAGATGAATCTGCCCGGTATAACATCAATTAGCGCTTTGGACAGTATCTGAGAGATGCGTTCATTGTAATACCATTTTTTTACAGGGCTCATGATGAAGCCCCGCTTCGGTGCATATGTCTTCCACGTGATACCATACTGTTCCTCCTCTCCAAGGTAATCCGCGGTATCACCGAAATTATCAACGAAGGTTTTTGGAGGGAGTTCCTCGTTGCCTGTCACAGAATTTATGATCCTGACGCCAAGCTTGTAGTTGTTTGCCTGCATGTATCTGGCGATCAGGTGCTCGAGTTCCTCAGCCTCATCCACAGAAATCATGGTGTCGTTCTCAAGCTGCTCCGATATCGCAGAATATTCATCCATAGAAGCGTTCAGGATCATTTTCAGATAATAATTGAACCTATCTCCAGCCATTTAAACCGTCCGACAACTAATATATAAAGAGGTATTTAAACTTACGTTATGGTCTTTTCATGCTGGCCCTGAAGGGCTATCTTTTCGCGACATCTTTAATGGAAGAAAGAAAATTGTGACCTGCACACTCGAATGGATTGCCTTTGCCACAGTAACTCGGCATCCCCGGACAGTGTTTCACTGAATTATATCATGAGATGGAAGGCAGACAAATCATTCGGATTTGTCCTAATATGTGAGAAAATCAGGAATAAGCGTAGACAACACATTTTTAACTGGTGTGGCAATATACTGCCATGGCATACAAACCTGATTTTGTCTGGATGGATGGGAAAACTGTTGAGTTTGAAAAAGCCAATGTAAGCATACTTACACATGCGCTCCACTACGGCACTGGGATATTCGAGGGGATTAGATCCTACCAGACTGATGATGGTGTTGCCATTTTCAGGCTTGACGATCATGTCAAAAGGTTGTTCCAGTCTGCGAATATTTACAGAATGGATCTGGGCTATACTCCAGACCAGATAAAGGAAGCAATAATTTCCATGATTGTCAAGAACAAGAACACTGACAGCTATATCCGCCCTCTAGCCTTTTATGCAAACCTCAGGCTTGGCCTTCATCCAAATGAACCAAAGATTTCAGTCGCAATAATTACAACCAAGCTTGATCTCTATTTGGGGAAATCAGACGATGGAATTAGAGTCAAGATATCGCCTTGGAGGAAGATCGATACAACTGCGTTACCATCCATGGCGAAAGGCACAGGGCAGTACCTCAGCTCTTATCTCTCATCACACGATGCAAAGATGGACGGCTACAATGAAGCCGTACTGCTCGACAAATCAGGCTTTGTCGCCGAAGGGCCTGGCGAAAACATATTCTCAGTCAAGGATGGTAGGATATATACTCCGTCACTAGAGAGCCCAATTCTTGCTGGCATAACAAGAGATTCTATCATCAAGATATTTGAGCAAGAAAACCCGGTCATTGAGAAAAGGATCGGACTGAGCGAGTTGCTCACTTCGGATGAAGCTTTCTTTGCAGGCACAGCAGCAGAGATCACACCAATTTCAGAGATAAGTGGCTATAAGCTATCATCAGCACAAAAGGGAAGCATTGCCCAGACTGTCAAAGAAAGATATTTTAAGGTTGTTCGGGGCAAGGATTCGAAGTACAGACACTGGCTGACTTTTGTTGATTGAATTGACAGCAGAAAAAAGCATTCTTGCCGGTTACTTCACGAGTGTACGTGATTTACCGGATGTACTGGACAGCGGAGAGACATACTCTCTGGCTGACGGATCACGCAAATCGTATGTAGTTGCTCCTCTGTCAGTTGCACAGGTAAGAATAATGACAGGCTTGGAAGAGAACAGGATACTCACCATCCTCCATGGCACAGGGATCAAGGATAATTCAGGTCTCAGGATCTATGATCTTGCATCACTTTCTCTCCCTGCATGGCAGGCAAGGAATATTCCAGACGAAATCTCGAGGGAGGATCTGATTAAGCTTACAATATATGCAATAACCAGGGAACTCAGTGAAAACGGGAAAAAAGCCGCAAAGGTTGATGAGGTTGTATTCAAGCTAAAGAATGACGCAGGCATACCCGATGATTTTATGCCAGCAAGCTTCATGGAAATGGTTGAGGGAAGACCGCTGAGTGACCCTTCGTCATTGCTCCGCGATCTCCAGCCTTCTTTCTCTGAAGGTGTGATATTTCCTCTTTTCCGGATAGCCGGCGTTGTTCCGGTTTCCGTTGGATTTCTTGCCTCCAATCCCGAATCGTTTTCAGATCTTGGAAGACTTGAATCTACTGATTTGATCGCTTATGTGAGGAAAGAGTTTGCCTCCTTTATGCATGATTCGATATACAGTGATTTCGTTGCTGGGAGAATTCTCAGGTCAGTTGTCTTCAATATGGAGAAAAAGAAAACCAGGAAGATCGGAAAGCCACTTTTCGACGAGACAAAGATTGAGTCACTGATCAGAATGGGAATTGTGGAAGAGAAATCAGGTTCCTTTTCCGTGAAGGAATCATTATCCGTTGACGAGATCAAGAAACTTGCATCTGAATACGAGGAAAGAAATCACCGGATTGCCACGGAATGGAAGGCAAAGAGAACCAAGCTGCCATGATTTGTCCTGTCATGGTAAGGGATGTTTAACAACAAGTAAAATAAGGTAGTGTTATATGCTTCATTTCACATGGTGTGACGCTTGAGAAAGGTATGTGAAGAATGTGGTGGAAGAAAGATCCTTCCTGAGGGAGACTATCTTATTTGCCCGAGCTGCCTGGGTACAGGTTTCCAGAAGCGTCGGAAAATACGCAATGTGCCACTTCCGGGAATAGACAAGCTTGTTCTCATTGCCATGATTATTAGCGTTCTTTCGATATTTCTGGCGAGCGGCCAGGCGCGTTTCAAGATGTTATTCTTCATGATTCTGGTATCATGCTGGGGCGGGGTCTTCTTTGCATTCTCGCGAACTGCGAAGTTTTTTTCTTTTGTTGCAAGGAAATTCAGCGGTTCTTCCAGAGAGGCTTGAACCATTCACTCAGGCAAAGCATAAAATTATATCCAATTTGTTTTATTGTAACGCATGGAGTTTCCTGAATCATTTGTGAGAGACGTAATCAAGCTTGCACTCGTCGTCATAATGCTTTCTGTATCCATTTACCTTTTCAAACTTGCAACTTCCGCTTATGAGACAAGTTCATTGAACTACTCTGTAGGTGTGTTAGTTCTTGGGACCATATACTTCGTGCTGGGTGCAGGATTCATTGTGTTTGGTGTTCTGATTGCACTCACACTGCTTGGGCAGAAAATACATTTATCCTGATATATCAGTGGATATATTCATCTTTCTACAACCGTATCCCTGTTCTGGGGCTCGTATGAAAATTTCATGCTCTATAGAACCAGTAACCAATGGAAAAAAACTTTCCAAGCAATACTTTATGTTCATGATCCTGGCCTTCCTGCTGGTACTGAGCGGCTTCAGGAACAGGCGTCAGTTTGCATTGAAGGATGAAGAGAAATCAGGCAATGAACTTTAGTCAAGTCCAAAGCTGTTGATCAGTTTACCTGAATGCCCGTCAATCACTAAAACTACCTTCTTCCCTGAGGAGTCGAACTTTGCGAACCAGACAGGAACGTGGAGCAGCTCCGGATCGGTGATATCGACTTCGGTGGTCATGCTCCTGACAGAATGATGCTGTTGGTGTACCTTTTGCGCCTGTATCTGGTCGACATTTGTCTTTGCCTCATACTTGGCTGAATCCTCGCCGACGTCTCCGTTTAGAACCTTGATGCCTTTAGGCAGTTTCGATGCATCGAATACAACCCTGTCCTGCAGATTGAAGGCATAGTTCCTCGGCTGATAGTCAAGCAAGCCTTTAACAGCAACCACGGGATAATTGTAATTCTGATCGAGGGAATATGCGCGGATAGAACCGCCACTTCCTCCGCCGAAACCTCCCATCATGACTCCTCCCATCAAAGTCCCATCCAGGAGTCCTGAACCAAAACCCCCTCGTCCGCCGCCCCCCATTGCACCTCCAAGAATTCCTGCAAGAATTGCAGTCCCTGCAACCTTTCCTATCTCGGCTCCGGCATCCACCGCCGTGTACTTTGTTCTTGCAGATACCGGTACGATCCAGTACGGTACTATGCTGAGGTATACGCCCTCGTTTTTAGATTTCTCCTCCATGTGCCGGTGGAGCAACCCGCGGTCCATGTAGTCCTTTATGATCTGCAGGACCTTGTCCTCGCTTTCTATAGTGAGAGGAAGCATTGTATTTGATTCAATACTCTTCCAGCCCTCGTTCGCCAGCGAAATGCTCGCACCACAATACTCGCATGTTATCAGCATCTCTCCAATCTGGGGTTTTATGGGAGCTCCGCATCCGGGACATTTAAGCTCGGTAACTCCGGAAGCAGCAATAACGCTCTCATTTGCCTGTGCAGATGTATTTGGCTGTGGACTGCTTCCAGATGCAGACTGTTTAGCTCCGCACTTTGGACAGAACACTGAGTCGTCTGGTATGTTTGCTCCGCATTTATTACAGTACATTTTACCACCTATAGTTGCTTGCCGCAGTTAGGGCAGAACTTAGCATTAGAAGAAACTTCCGTGCCGCAGGAAGGGCATTTCTTGGTTGCAGGCTTTGACATATCGTATCCGCAATTCGGGCAGAACTTTGTTCCTGCCGGTACCTGCGTGCCGCACTTGGGGCATGGTACAGTGGCAGGTGACATCGGAGAACCGCAATTCGGGCAGAACGTGGCACTGGCTGGAACCATTGATCCACATTTCGGGCAAGCCTTGGTTGGCTGCTGCTGCATTCCTGACATCATCTGGCCAGACATGCCATAACCCATACCAGCGCCTGCACCAAGACCTATGCCAATGCCTGCACCAGCGCCGGCAACGCCAGTGGGATTCTTGGCGGCATCGACCATTGCCTGGCCTGCCTGGTACTGGATATAGTTAACGCCAAGCACCGACATATCCGATCTGGTGTCGATAGCCTTCTGGACCTCATCAGGAAGAGATATGTTGATTCCCTGGATCTTGTTGATCTCAACGCCATACTGGCGGAAATGATCAGGAGCAAGACCAAGCACCACCTGCTCGATCGTTGTAAGGTTGGCTGCGAGATCTGTAATCTTGAGGCCTTTTTCCTTCATCTGGCCAAGGGCAGTGTATAGAAGGACAACAATCTGTTCCCTCAGCCTGTCCTCAACATCCTGTGAAGTTTCTGCATTGAATGTGCCTACAAACTGTGTGATGAAGTTTGCAGGATCGGATATTCGCCATCTGTAGTTGCCGAATACCCTGAGGTTTACAACACCGAAGGTAGGATCTGCAAACTGATACGGCTCCTGGCTCCCGAATTTGCCGTCCAGGAACCTGCGCTGAAGGTAGTATACCTCAGCCTGCTGCTGCACGCCCGAGAAGAACTTGAGCAGCTTCCCGACAACAGGCGCATTGAAGTCAGTGAGCGCGTACCTGTTTGGCTGGTCAAAATATGTCAAAACCTTTCCATCCCTGAAGAAGACTGCGATTTCATCTTCCCTCACCACAATATTGTCGTTGAGCCTGATCAGCCTGGGAACTTTCCACATCACATTGTCCTGCTTGAACTGTGTTTCCCATGCTATCGTTATTGAGCCTACTACACTTCCGCCAGAATAAGGCACCTTGCTAGATTTTTTACCAAACATTAAGTTGCGCCTCCGGGATTGAGCTTTATGTCTTCAACCTTGAGCAGCCGTTGTTCCCATGCGTTCTTCATTGTCTTGACCGCTGTATCCAGGTCTGATAGTCTCTTCGAGACAGCCTGCTGCGACGATAAATCCAGCGTTGACATATCGGACAACCTTAACATATCCGTTGCCCCCTGCATGAAGGTATAGTCATACTCATAGAGAGAATTCAACTTCTGCATATCAATCCTTATAGCAGGCGAAATTCCTGAATATCCCTGCTCTGAGTGAAGCAGTTCCCCCTGGAACTGCTGCAGGCGTGATACTTCAGAAGATAACTGGACGAGGTACTGATAGTTTCCACTGGTGGCAAGCGAAGTTCTGAAATCCTGCAGTTTGGAGAGCGAATTCTCCAGATAAGAAGAAACCTGCTTTCTGAGAAGCGCATCTGCCACCCTCAAATCCTCAAGCTGTCTGTAACCCCGAAAGCCCGGTATGAGAAGCTGAAGTTTCTTAAGAACACCCCTGCTCTCATCGACCTCGTTCCTGATATCAGGATTTGATGAACCCATATTTATTCCTTCATCCTGAGATGAATAATCGACTATTTAGTTTTCCATGGGATACATTTTTCAGAATAGTAATTATAATAGAATTATTCTTAAAAGCCGCTCAACAAAGCATTATCTGAACGGTAAAGATACCCAGGAAGTGGATAGACAGTTCAACAGCCCACTCCTTCTCAGCGCAGTCAGTGCGCTGTTCTCGATGGGCTTCTTTGCATTGACGTTTTCCTTCCCGCTCTATGCAGACCATCTGCATTATAGCTCCGGCTTCATCGGTTTTCTCGGCATATTTGTAGGAATACCGTTCATAGTCTTCGCCTATCTGCTTCTCAAGAAAACTTCCAAACAGCTACTGGCGGCACTTCGCCTTTCCATTATACTGATGGTTCCGGTATCCTTGTTATTCCTGCTCGTAAGTGAGTATCTATTCGTGCTTCTTGTTGTATCGGCAGATGTATTGGGTGCTCTCTTCTACGTTTCGGTCGAGCTTGGCATCGGATCAACAGACGCCGACAACCTTGCAGAAAGATACTCTACTGCCTGGGGAATCCCGAATCTTGTCGCACCTCTTATCGCAGGTCTGATTCTTCAACTTTCAGGGTTCGTGCCGCTCTTCGCAGTGACGATAATATTCTTTGCTGCGACGGTAGCTTTTCTTCCGATTGGCGGGATAGGTGCAAGGAATCCTGAAATCAGGCGTAAGTCAGGTATATCCCTGACTATTGTCCTGCCTATGCTGTTTGGTGGGTTGTCACCGGGATTTCTCTTCTACGTGATAGTACCATATCTTAGGGTGTTGCAAACACCGTATCTGATAATTGGGGTTATAGGTTCTATACCGGCTTTCTTTTCTGCAGTCTCTTTTATTGTCCTATCAAGAGTGAAGTCAGAGGAATGGCACAAATTCTCTATAATTTCTGCCCTACTGCTTGGCGTACCAATCCTGGTTTTTGCCTTTCACTCTGTCGTTATGATAGCTGTTCTCTTTGCCTTTGCAGGTATAGGCGCAGCGGTGGCATTTTCAAAGATACTTAGCTATATTTCAAGAAGCTCGTCATCATCATTCGGTGTCTTATATTACGAGTCACTTTTTGGCATAGGTTTCATTGCAGGAAGCATATCTGGCGGGTACATATTTGAGTATTTTGGCTACCTTTCTGCCCTGATAATATTTTCACCTGCCCTGATTTATGTGGTTGCCATGATCAGCATCGTCAAATCCGGTCGCGGCAGGTTGCTTGGAATTTCGTGATGAAAAAAAATCAAAGTGCAGCATCTGCACCGCATTAAAGCAACAGCAACATTTTAATTAATGCCAAGATTATTGAAGAGGTACCTTTCAGGATTATGGTTTGATGCTGAAACTGATAGAAGTATTGGTCATATTTGTGGTTTCCACAGTACTCCTTGTTAGCAACCGCGTCAGGTATGATCTCATAGGTATAGGAACCGTTGCTGCTGTTGTTCTTCTCGGCATAGTTACTCCCACAATCGTCATGGCAGAATTCGCTTCTATCCCGGTGTTTATTCTTGCAATGGTCATGATAATAAGCAGGACGGTCTCTGGATCCGGGCTGATGGAAAAATTCGGCGAAATGCTCACGAGGAAATTCAAGAATGAATATGTTTTCCTGGCAATTCTTTTACTTTCAATCGGGCTCCTTTCGGGCTTCATGAGCGATGTTGCGCTCACGCTTATGATGATCCCGCTTGCTTATGTTATCTCGGAGAAGCTCAAACATTCGCCAACCAAATACCTCATGCCGTTTGCCTTCATTGCAGTGCTGGGCGGAAGATATACGGTTGCGAGTACTTCGTCGAACCTCGTCCTTTACGGTCTCTGGTATCAGAAATACGGAACATACCTACCATTCTTTACCTTTTCAATGCCCGGCTTGATAATTATTGTCCTGTCAGTGCCACTTGTCATACTGATTACACGCCTCCTGCCAGAAAGGGTTAAGCCCGCAACTTCACTGGACGAGTTCAAAACCGGGGAGTACCTGACCGAAGCCAGCCTTGAGGAGGGATGTGAAATCCTTGGCAAGACCGTGGGCGAAGTGGAAGCCACCTATAATGTTCGTATTGTAGGTGTATATCCTGGGAGAGTTGGAAAGAAGAACAGGGTGCTCAGAAAAGGCGATATCATAATAGTTAGGGTGAAACCGGAAACGATCACCATCCTATCCGGAATCAAGGGCGTGAACATTGCACCTTCACAGTTTTTTGACCAGGAATCAAGGCTCACCGAGGTCTTTATAATGCCAGATTCTAAGCTCGTCGGTACAACCATAAGTAACATGGTTTCAGCGTCGAGATACAACATTGCCATACTGGGAATCTCTGCCTACGGGAAGAAAATATTTGGCCGCCTCAGGACCCTTACTGTGGAGTCTGGCGATGTTCTTCTTGTCTCTGGACATGAGCAGGATATAGCTGAGTTCATGAACCATGAATCGCTGGCACCACTGCACCAGAGGGATATCAAAGTTGTAAATGTTCGCAGCGGTGCAGTCTCACTTGGTGCCCTTGCGCTTGCTGTCATACTGGCGAGCGTTGGTGTTAACATTGTGATTGCGTATATTGTTGCAGTGATTGTGCTCCTTGCTACAAAGGTTCTAGACGTAAAGGACATGTACCAAAGCATACAATGGCCAATCATAATTTTCGTAGGCACATACATTGTATTCGGTGATGCACTTGTTTCTTCGGGTATCACATCGTATATTGCTGACTTCACAGCCGGATCTATTCTGATTCTGTTCCTTATGTCGCTTTTTTTTGCTAACCTGATAGGCAATGTTGCGTCTGCCGTTATAATGGGCCCTGTTGCATTTCTGTTTCCAGATCCATTGAAGGCTGTAGTTGTTGTTGCAATGGCAGCGTCATGCACCTTCATTACGCCTTGGGGAAACCAGTCCAATCTGATAGTTCTGTCTCCGGGTGCTTACACTGTGAAGGATTACGCCCTTTATGGGACCATGTTAGTCGTGCTGGCGTTCATAGTGACTTACCTCTATGCAATTCTGTAGCGTTGTGCTCAATTTTCTGTCTCGTCAGCATTCATCTTTGAAAAAAATATGTAATACAATATTGGATCGAGGAGGGATACTATCCCGGCAAATGAAAACATGACGGTATATGCACCAAGCGCCATAAGGTAACTGCCAAATGTTGCTGCCACTCCATAAGGTATTCTCCTTGATATGCCGGTCAGGCTATTTCCCCTTGCTCTTTCCGATGCTATAATCACAGACATCTGGAAATTCTGCCTTATTGGCAAAGCCATCTGGTAGATGCCGGTTCTTGATATATAGACTACCGCAGCTATAATCGGCGAAACGAAAGGTATCAGAACGAAGAGCCCGGATCCAAATAACCGCAGAACGACAACAGAATTTATCGTCCCGAATGAACGCTCAAAGAAGGATGCGAATACTATGCCTATGCCTGCCGCAATGTATGATAAGGTGAAAATATCCGATATTTGAGAATCTGTAAAGCCTATTATTGAGAAGTATATGGACATCAGCGGGGTAACGACACCAAGACCTAGACTTCCCATCATACCTGCGAGGCTTATCAACCCTATATTCCTGACAGATTTTGTGGGCATGACTCCACTCTTTTTGCTGTCAGCGGAAGGTTTCCTTGTCTCTGATCTTTTATCTTCCAGGAAGAGCATGAGGAATATCGATATGACTGTAAGCAGAAACGCAAGCAGGAAGAGATATGAATAATATGATGCCACTGTTACCTCAAGCCTTGAAGCTACGAATCCGCCAAGAATTGCACCCACTATCGAGATAATCATCAGATTCGAGTAAGTGCGAGTCCTTCTTTGCCTCTCAACTATATCGGCTACCAGTGCATTCATTACTGGAGCCACTGGTCCACCCCCTGCTCCACCGCCAATTGCACTGAAAGAGAGACCAAGGAGCGCAGTTGCAAATACAATGTAAAAGTTTCTTGTGAGCAGAAAGGCAAGAAACGCAAGCCCAGGCAGGATTGATACCAGGATAAGTGTATTCCTCTTGCTGTACAGATCTCCGAGGAATCCTGAGAGAAGAAGGAGAAAAGAGCTTGCTATGGTTGCAATAAATGCATATATGCCAACCTCGACTATTGAAAAACCTATATGATACAGGTAAAGCGGCACCAGATAAGATATGTAGCCAAATGAGAAACTTCGCAAGCCGCGAATTACAGCAAGCAACGGGATCTGCCGCATTCCTTGGTAATCACTACATTTTATTAAAGTGAACCGCCAGAACTGGATTCACTGACTGCAATGAATTCTGTATGATCCTGAGGTCTTGGCTTTGCATGGATTGTATTATTGATACGCCTTGATTTGCTTTATAAAAACTTAAATAAGCATGAATAATAAGGAAACACGGGGAGCTCTTAATGGGCTGAGAGGGCTTTAAGCCGACCCGACGAACCTGAACCAGATAATACTGGCGGAGGGAAAATAATGAAAAATTATACCGTAACAAGGATGGAAATAGCGTCGTTTGCTCTGATGGGGGATGCCGATAATGAGTTCTGAGGGGCATATTACAAAACCTCAGAAATCGCTCATAGCTTCGGCATCACTTGGATACATGATGTGGGGAGTGGTCGCATCTATTGGGCCGCTCGCAGCAGCAGGAGAGATTTTATCTTCCAGCCCGGAGCTTGACACGAAAATCTTCTCACTGATCATCCCGACTCTTTCACTACTTGCCGGGAACATTGCTATGGGTTATCTGAGCGATAAAATAGGCAGGAAGAAAATTTTCTTTCTGACACTCATACTGTATGGCTTTGGAATAATTGCAGTTTATCTATCGACGAACTTCCCAGAGCTTGCGATAGGACTTGCCCTTGCAGAATTTGGGGCCGGAGGAGAAGAGCCGCCGTCGCTCTCGGTTGTAGCGGAGGATTTTTCGCCATCAAGGAGAGGGAAGTTCCTCACACTAATACCCAATTTCAATAATATTGGAACATTACTGTTCTACCTTGTCCTTTTATTCAATGTCCTTCCAGGCAGGGACGACATTCTGGTCTTTGGTTTCGGTATAATAATCATAGCATTCTTTGCAAGAGTATCCATACCTGAGTCATTCAGGTGGGAAAAATCCAGGGGAAGAGTCTCGGAATCTGAAGAGACTTTGAAGAATCTGACGATAGAAAGTGAGGGACAAAAGAGGAAGAAACCAAGTTCCCTGGCTGCCTTCTCTATACTATCGATGCTTGCTGTTTCACAGTATCTGACTTTTGGGCTGATGACGTATGTAATAGGACCGTATGAATTTCCAGGCTCATATACCGACAATGTTATTGTTGCTGTGGGAATGGCAGGTTCGTCGGTTGCAGGTTTTATTGCGCTTTTCCTGATAAACAGAAGCAGGACAAATTATACGCTGTTCGCATTTGGAGGCGGATTCCTGTCACTCCTGGCTATACTTGCAGTTGTGTTCCTTAGCCAGGGACTTTTCGTGACATCTCCAATACTTTACTTCTATCCTCTCCTCTTCATAAGTATGATGTTCAGCGAATTCGCATGGGCTTCACGCACTACACTTGAACCTGAAATGTTTTCAACTTCATGGAGAGCTTCATCAATAGGTCTCGTGAGGGTGGTGCCGATGATCGCCTATGCCCTATCCATTGTCTATACAAGTTCACTTGGCCTTGTTCAGTACATAGAATTCAATGGCTTCATCTGGTTTATAGGATTGCTTGGCGCAATATGGTTGAAGGCATTGAAAATCGATACTTCGAAAGTCAGCCTGGACTACGAGGAAGATTCAAAAGCGAAAATGGAAATATCCCCATGATCCTCCTTCGTCTGGCATCATAGGAGTAACAGCATAAGAGGAAAAGTATAAAGAGCAGTGGAAGCAATAAGTGCTATACCCAGCAATAATGCGAGAATGGCAGAGATTATTATGTATATTACTATTGCAATTATAGCTATAATGATCGCCTTCAGATATGTTGTCCTGTATATGCCAGCGATAATAGCTATTGTAAGGAAAATCCAGATTATGAGACCTACGATGCCAATTATGCTGAGAAGGAAGAAAAAGATTACTATCAGGAATGAAGCACCCATTGCCTCCAGGAGAGTTGACCTGTTTGTCAGTGCCTTGGCAGACAGATACAGTGGAAAGGAAAGAATAATCCATGACACAATGAAAACCACTATGGCCAAAAGTCCATCAGCAAAGATACCGAATCCCATGTTAATTGGCTATTCGCATTTGGTATATAATAAATGAGTGGGTATTTGGTAAAGACTGAAATGCATCTATTTAAGGGGATATTTTTACCACAAGATCAATATCGGCGACCTGGCACAACACATGACAAAATTAATTTTTTGGACCGTATAATTTTCCAACCAAGATGCGGAATACTGTAAGTATACGCCCTTAAAGTTGAAAGGGGAATGTGGAATAGATTTTCATACGGGTACTGCTTGATTGAAGAGACAAGAATGATCTTAAACGAGAAACATTTCTCAAGAGCTAAATCGTCCTTCTATGACAGGATATTCATTGGCATCCGAATATCAGCATGAAACAATAACTTAGAATATTAACTTGCCAGGACTCTTTCATTTCATCGATAATTATTAATTACTGATACCATTTCGTCTCCTTCTGCTAAGCCTTTTTTATATAGTGAGATGCAATTCGTGTCCATGGTCATTTATGCCCAGGACATTATGAAAAAGGTTAATGTAACGGTTCAGGGTGATCTCACAGTACGACAGGGTGCCAAGCTTATGGCAAATGACCGCGAGGGATTTCTGATCGTTCACAAGGGAGACGGGAAAAGCAGCATTGTAACCGAATGGGACATTGTATACAAGGTAGTTGCCCAAGACAGAGACCCGGATAGTGTAAAACTGGAGGAAATTGCAAGCCAGGATATCATCAGCGTGGATCCCAAGACTCCCACTGAAAAAGTAGTAGCAAAAATGAATGGCAGCAATATAAGGAGAATGGCTGTTGTTGAGGGCGGGAAGATAGTAGGCATAGTAACTTCCAAGGACATACTGCGGATTTTCAACGACTACATGGATAACATTACAGAAGTAGTTTCAAAGTTTGGGAAAGCCTAGACCAAGCATGTCCATGAAGATCAGGATTAAGTCCCTGGTGTCACCGATGCAGTATTTGACAAATTTATCCCTATCATTCTTCCAGAGATAGTTGATTGCATCAGCCTTTGACATACCATCAATATGAACGAGGTTTTTGGCCCGCGAGAGGGGCAGGTGTTCATATTTTTCATGTGTCACAACATCGTCAAGTCTTCTTATATAATAATCGCCATCGTATTTCCCAAGATCGTCAGAGATTACATACATCATATCCAGGCAGTATGCTGTTCCCAGGACCCTTTCGATATTTCTGAGCCTTTGAGAATATGACATTCTCTTAATCTTCATCTGAATGAGCGGTATATCGTATCCGGTGTGGTTGTATCCTATTATTATGTCAGGTGAGATCTCTCCCAGTTTCTCGTTAAGGAGGCTAAGTATGCTGTACTCTGAGTCTTCGCTGTCACCTTCTGCGATGTAGACTTTTGATCTTAATTCCCGGTCAATCCATGATATTGAGATTGCTATGATTCTCTCACCAGAGAGAAATTTAGTTCCAGGAGGCATGAGCGTCTCCAGATCGACCGATGCTATCCTAGCATCTCTCCTGGCGGATAATATGCCTCTGGCATTTTCAAGATAATCCATTCAAGAGGAAAATACATCTGCATAAATAATGACATCTTTTTGCTCCTTGTATGGATATTTTAATCGGTTATAGGATGAAATTTCATTCAACCCCAGTATCAGTTAATCTTATTCTTGATATCGTAATCAAGATAAATGGCAAATGAGGGAAAAATAGAAGCATACGGTTCCGGAATATCCATTGATCTCAGGGGGAAGGTGGCACTGGTCACGGGCTCGAGTTCTGGGCTTGGGATGGAGATGGCTAAGTTTCTGGCGAAAGCCGGCGCAAAGGTTGCAATACATTATCACTCTGAAAAACAGCAGGCAGATAACCTTGCAGCCGAGATAAACAGTAATGGTGGAAAAGCAGCAGTATTCGGAGGAGATGTTTCCAATGCTCAGCAGGTTGAATCTATATTCACAAGCATCGACTATCAACTTGGACCGCTTGACATTCTTGTTAACAATGCCGGTATCGACGGCAAGAGGGAAATGTGCGGTGATGACAACCCGGAGGATTGGCAGCGCGTAATATCCATCAACCTTATAGGACCATACTATTGTTCACGGGAAGCCGTAAAGAGAATGAAGAAGAAAGGGAGTGGTGTGATTGTCAATATCACTTCAGTTCATGAATTTGTACCCTGGTCAGGATACACCGCCTATTGCAGCGCCAAGGCTGGTCTGTCGATGTTCACAAAAACACTGGCACAGGAGGTTTCAGATTTTGGCATAAGAGTTGTTGCCCTTGCCCCAGGTGCAATTAAGACCCCAATAAACAAGGATGTGTGGGGAAACCCGGTCACATACAAGGATCTCCTGACAAAAATTGCAATGCCAAGAATGGGGGAGACATCAGACGTGGCAAAGGCAGTTACATTTCTGGTGAGCGATATGGCTTCATACGTCACAGGTACCACGTTGGTGGTTGATGGGGGAATGCTCCTGTATCCAGACTTCAAACACGGTGGATAATCACAATATTCCACCATCCGGTAGCTTTTTTCACACAACGCTTAAAAAAAAAAGGTAAGTTAGTTATTTTATTTTGAACACATTGGATCTCGTATCACAGAGACTGTGATCATTCAAGTTTTATCTTGTTGACGAAGCTGCACACTTTCAGGACAGATGTCTTCTTTACCTGCTTCGAAACTGTTAGCTCCTCCACGTTGTGAATTCCTACCACTATTGACGAGAACTCCTCGTCCGTTATGTCGCTTATTTTAAGTTGCTTTATGTGATTGAATGAGACCTTTCTTTTCAGATCCTTCAGTTCAGGCCCTGTTATTTCAAGCTCAGTTATGTTGTCGATACTCTGCACGCTCACCTGTTTTGCACCCTCGACAAAATGCTGTGAGAATTCTTTTGCTCCAGTCGCAGTCATGAGCAGTGCCTTGTAGGCGTCATTCGTAAGCTCTCCAACCGATCTTCCTGTTTCCTTGGCCAGATCCAGAACGCGCTGATACAGGCTCTTCTGTACCCCCTTGACTGACACATTCTTCTCTTCCGGTTTTGATTCGGTCTTGGATTGCTCTTCCTCTTGGTCAATGACGTTTTCCTGTTCCTCGTCGTCTTTAGTCTTCTTTGTTTCAGCGTTCTTGTTTTCCTTTGCCATAAGTAGTCAGTGTAGACAGGATTATAAGCTTTCTGGATTTCTAGATTTCCTGATTACCATTTAAAGTATCCCATTCTTATAATATATATCATCCGGGAAGCACTGTTTAGTGCGATCGAAATAAACAGATTAAATAGTATGGGACAATCTTCAATGTATGAGATATACCATAAGAGAGTACAATTCGAAGAATATTGATCCACAGAAGGTATCCGATCTTGTCGAACAGTTTTTTAAGGAAGAAGGTTTCATAGTGCAGACGGCAAAAGGATCAAAAGGCTACGTTGTGCAGGCACGAAAAGGCGGATTTTTCCGAACCATACTTGCAATGAACAGGGCTTTTACTGCGGTCATTGACGGGGACAAGGATGATTTTACCGTCAAGCTGGGTGTTGCAGAATGGCTCGCAGATCTCGGTATGGCTGCTATAGAGAGCCTGCTTTTGTCCCCTGCGATTGCATTTATTGAGGTCCCTGAGGCGCTGTGGACTTTCGAAATAGAACACCAGTTATGGCATTTTCTGGAGAACCAGATCCAGCTTGGAATCCAATGATTACCATCTCAATCCAGTAAGGCGCTCAAAAATAGTTCGGTACAGTTCTTCGGTTGCTATCCTGACACTGTCAGGTAACGGCGGTATGTCTGGTTCAACTGCACCCCTGGATCTTGCTTCATAGAGTGCTTTATGGTATCCGGTGGATCTGTAATACTGCCTGACGGACTCCTTGCTAAGCTCAAGAATTTCCCCTTTCTGAAGGGCGTTCTGTTCCCAGAATCGGTCCTCATCTGCCGTCCCGAATGTGTCGACAATAACCGGCTGCCTGCCCTGCCCAAGTGCAAACTCCTTCTTCCCATCTGCGTGCACCAGGCCACGTTTCCCTACTTCCCGTTGCATCATCCTGTCTATTGACAGGATTTCGTCCCTGATTGAGTACAGTTCTTCTTTTCTGATACCACCAATTTCGCATGCCTCCTCAGAGGTCAAAGGCCGATCAAATTTTTCGAACTTCGTGGTTACCTCGAAGTAGGGATCCTGAAGGGGCTCACCGTACTGGGGCATGTTCTTGAAGCCAAGATTTTTATGATCAATTTCTCCTGACTTCAAACGATCCATCAGCGAACCCGCCACATAGTATCTTACGACGAATTCTAGCGGAATGAGGAAATTTATGTCAAACCTTGTGGCTCCTGTTTCCATTATCCTGTATTTACGGACAATCATCTGATCGTTTTGTGGCATGGAAATAAAATGGGTTGGGAAACCCATTTCCTTGACTTTCTGGAACCAGAAAGCGGAAGTCCTGCAGAGAGATTCTCCCTTACCTCTGATCAGTGTTGGTATGATCTTGTCAAAGACTGATATCTTGTCTGTGAACTTGAAAAGAAGAGAGTCACCGGCGTCATAGACTTCCTTGACCTTGCCTGTCCTTATGAGTTGCATAGAAGGGTCAGAATTCAAATTTTATTAATGTTTTGGTATACCCTGTCAGTGAAAGATGGGTGGAAACAATATTGCATTGCAGTTTACAAATCAGTTGCTGAATGATGACAGGAAGCTCACTGATGCAAATCTTGAAGTAAACAGGATAGCCGAGCAGATCAGGGGTGGATACAGCATCAAGAATGCACACTTCGATCCTCGATACTCTGATGTAAGAGATTTCATCTTCTCAGTTGCAAGATCCAGGATCAGGGTGGAGGATAAATTCTCCCTGTTTGATAGAATATGGCTGGACGAGTATTCAGCTTCTTATTCTACACCGGAGATAATAGGCAAATACAGGGCAGGACGTGTCAGGTCAAGGAAAATAATAGACTTCGGTTCAGGCGCCTGTATGCAGGCAATAATGTTCTCTGAACACAATGATGTGACAGCGATAGAGGAGGATCCGCTTCGCGCAAACCTCGGCCGGTTAAATGCAAAAGCTTATTCCTGCAGAAATCTCAGAATTGTAACAGGCGATGTCAATACATATATATCGAAACCTGAACAGGATGATATAACTGTATTTTCAGATCCGCTGAGGCTTTCCGGAAGAGAAGAAAAGACGTTCGAAACACTGAGACCAAATCCTCTAAGTATCATTCGAGATCTCGGAAGCAGGGTATCAGGATATGTCATAGATCTTCCACCGCTGTTTCCGGAAAAAAACATAAAGCTCACAGGGGAAAGGGAATATATATCTCTCAATGGAAGAATCAGCCGCTTCTCTCTCTATTCTGAAGATCTTTCCAGATGCGAGCGTTCTGCGGTCATACTGCCTGCATCCAGAAGAATAGAGGGAGTGAGAGATAAGCTTCCTTATCAGCATGCAGAGAAACCGGGCAGATTCCTTGTAGTCCCGGATCCAGCGCTGACTTATGCTGAACTTGTAAATGCAGCGTTTGATCCTTCAAAATTCAGCGAGTTTACCAAAGACAACCGGAGATTGGTGCTCACGACAGACATCATGCCTCGAGATCCCATGAGTTGCGAACTCTTCGAAGTCCTTGGATCCTCAAACGAAAGTGAAACGAGGAAAGAAATTGAAAAACTCAAACCATCCCGGGTTATTCCCAGGTTCCCACTGGATCCGGAGGAGTATTATCAGTTCGCCAGATCGCTAGTCGATCCACTCTGGGTTGGGGAGTCTATATATCTTTTCAGGAACGATAATGAAATTGTTCTGGCGAAAAAAGTAAAAACTAGTTTAAACTAAGTTTTTATACACATATAATATTATTGCCGATTTGAAATGTTTAAAATGTACTCTAAGGCAAATCTACCTACCAGTTACGGTGACTTTGTGATATATACATTCACTAATGATGAAGGAAAGGATCATGCCGTACTGGTCCGCGGATCAGTTGAAGGCAAGGAAGGCGTTCCATTAAGGATTCATTCTGAATGCCTGACCGGTGATGTCTTCTCCTCCAAGAGATGCGACTGCCATGATCAGCTTGTCCAGTCAATGAAGTACCTGGCAAATTCAGAATTTGGAATGTTGATATATCTGAGACAGGAAGGGCGTGGTATTGGCCTTCTGGACAAGATAAAGGCATACAGCCTGCAGGAGCAAGGCCTGGACACAGTAGAGGCAAATCTGGCACTCGGACTGCCAGTCGATGGCAGAGACTACGGATATGTTGTTAACGTGCTCAATTACTTCAAAATAAAGAGCGTTAAGCTGATGTCCAATAATCCAATTAAATTTGAATATCTCAGGGAAAAGGGAATAAATGTCATAGAGAGAATACCTGTACTTTCTGAGCCGACGCTTCAAGATGCTTTCTATCTTGAGACGAAGAAGATCAAACTCGGGCACCAGATCTAGAGGATATAATATTATACATTTGATCTCTTCCTGATATATGACCAGCATCAAGGCCATAGTGACCAATGCACCGGATGGTGGGGTGTCGGTTAAAACCATTAATTCCGATACATCAAACTACATGGTTCTGTTATCGCCCATCTATACTGGCGTTTGTGGTACAGATAGGGGAATAGTTTCTTCATCCCTGAAGTTCGCTTATAACCCGGAAGGATCTGATTACCTGATCCTTGGGCATGAGTCTATCTGTGAAGTGGTTGACTCCAGGGTACCGGAATTCAAGCCCGGAGATCTTGTTGTTCCAGTTGTGAGGCGCCCAGGTGACTGTTTGAACTGCAGGATAGGTCGACAGGATAATTGCAGTGACGGAAAGAAGCATGAAGCGGGAATAACAGGAATGCATGGATTCATGCAGGAGACATTCACAGACGACCCTGAATTCCTGGTCAAGGTTGAAGACAGGTCATTAAAGGAAGTTGGCGTGCTTACTGAGCCCCTCAAGAACGTTCTGAAGGCGTTTGAGGTTTTCGATACTGTCTCAAAGAGGGCAATATTTCATGGGGAGGATTCTACAGTTCTGGGGAAGAAAGTCGTGGTGATAGGGACAGGATGCGAAGCTTTCCTGTACACCATGATGGCCAGGGAGCTTGGTTTTACAGCCATGATGATTAACAGGCATCCGCTGTCGCCGAAAATACAGAGGATATTTGATGACCTTGGACTGAAATTCGTCAACTACGCTGCGGATCCGGAAAAACCCTTTTCATCTGGAATAGACCTGCTCATAGATACCAGCGGTGATCCAACGACTGTATTCAATTTCCTCAGAAAAGTCAACTACAATGGCGTTGTAATATTATTTGGTACGAATGGAAGGGCCCCCGTAGGATCATTCACCGGAGCGGATATCGATTATATCGTGGAGAGAAACATTACAATAGCTGGAAGCGTCGATGCAGCCAAGAAGCACTACCTTCAGGCAATTGAGTACCTGACAAAATGGCACTGCACCTACGGAGAGAAACTGGAAAATGTCATAACTGCAAAATTCTCGCCTGAGGATACAGCTATTTTTACAGCAAAGCAGAAGGATGAGCTTAAGTCAGTTATTGAATGGAAGTAGTCAGTTGCCTGCCGAAATCATTGACGGGAACAAGATCGCTGAATCAATGATGCAGTCCCTTGCCTCTGATTTCAGTTCATCCCAGGACAGGACTGGCAAGGAGACGAACCTTGTAATCATCAGAATTGGAAATGATGAAGGAGCCAGAATATATTCTGAGGCAAAGATCAAAAGAGCAAAAAAACTTGGCGTAAGGAGCAGCGTCATAGATCTACCAAGTGCAACCAGAGATGAGATTTTAAGAAATATCCAGGATCTTGCAGATGATCCAAGCGTAACAGGGATAATGATAGAAAATCCCGTTCCGCCACCGCTTGATTTCGGAGATCTGGTTGACCATATCCCATTTTATAAGGATGTTGACGGAACATCGTCGATGAATCAGGGAAGAATTGTAAACAGGAAGGAATTCCTGACGCCCGCTACACCATCCGCAGTGGTTGAGATAATGAGCAGATACAGTGAGCTTAAGAAGGGCATAGTTACAATAATCAATAGATCGCCTGTCGTGGGAAGACCCCTTTCACAGATGCTCCTGAACCGCGATTATACTATATCAGTATGTCATTCAAAGACTCCAGATATTGTACAATACACAAGGCGATCTGATGCAGTGATCGCAGCAATAGGGAAAGCAAACTTCTTCACGGATGAACTTCTGAACCCCGACTGCACGTTCATAGATGTCGGGATAAATTACGTCAATGGAAAAGTGGTCGGAGACGGTGACTTTGCAAGGCTGTCGAAGTGGATTAAGCGCATCACTCCGGTTCCCGGCGGAGTTGGCCCAATAACTGCTACGATGATATTCAGCAATCTCTTGAAAGCCTTCAAATACCAGGAAAAGTTGCCATAGGCCGCTGATTCTCCAGCGCTTTAATCCTGGATTCCAGCCTTGCCTTCAGGTCGGGCCAGTCTTCTTTCGTTACAGAAAACATTGCCGTGTCCCTGATGCTACCGTCTCGTCTTATCTTCTGGTTTCTTAAGATCCCTTCAAACCTTGCACCCAATTTGGATATGGCAGCGATTGAGTGCTGATTCATTGTATCTGCCTTTATCTGTACCCTGATTGCTTGCCATTCTTCAAAGGCGTTTCGAAGAAGCAGGTACTTGCATTCTGGATTAACCACTGTACCCCAGTACGCCCTCTCATACCATGTATTACCTATCTCCAGGCCCTTATGCTCCCAGCGGATGTCCATGTATCTGGTACTGCCAATCACCTGGTTTGTTGGTATATAAATCACAATGAATGGTATCTCTGAATGTTTTTCCAGGCTATCCATAGCAATCTCGAAATATTTGTCAAAGCCCTGGTCTTCCTCAATATTATGGCTGAACCATCTTGAATCAGTCTTCTTTGCTGATTTCCTGAGTTCCTCAAGCCTGTCACGTGTAAGTGGCTCTAATCTCACGCTTCTGCCGGCTAATTGATTTTTTCCAACAATATATGACAATGATGGATCACGATGAACCATTTACTATCCCCGGCTAATCAATCATCAGGTTATTTACTTTCATGCTTGCATTGAAGAGGATTATGGAGCTAAACCCGTTCAGGGTATATGATCCTTTTAACTTCGAGCAATCGACTCAATAATTCCTGGTTGGATGAGGCAGTGACATTTACATGTCCGACTTTTCTCCTGGGAAGAGCTTTTTTGCCGTAATTGTACAGTAGTGTTCCGGGTACAGACAGTATTCTTCCTGCAAGGGAATCATCGATTTCCCTCCCAAGTACGTTAATAATACCGCTGTGAGTGAGCAGTCCAGGTTCATGCATAGGCAGGTCGAGTAAGCATCGGATATGCTGCTCAAATTGTGAAATAGTCGATCCAGATAGTGTGTGATGACCCGAGTTATGCACTCTCGGAGCAAACTCGTTGACAATGGATTTCCCGTCTTTTATGAAAAACTCTATACCCATCACGCCGACATAATTGAGTTTCTCAACCAGGATGGAAGCCTTCTCCCGCATTCCATAATCGTCACAGGGCGCGTAATTGTAAAGTAGGATACCATCCTGGTTATAGTTATATGATGGTTGATTGAAGAATATCCTTCCATCTTTCGTTCGTGCCACGATTATTGAAGCCTCAAAGTCAAAAGGAATGAATTTTTCGACGACATAAACCTGGTCACCTGGAAGTTCTGCGCTATCACCTTTCTTTGCATGAAATTGCCCTTTACCGTCGTAACCTCCTTTTGATGTTTTAATGATGGATTCATCAAATTTTTCTGACATCGAGAGTGCTGCAGACGCATTCTCCGCAACATAAAAGTCGACGACCGGAATACCAATATCCCTGAGGTAGAGTTTCTCGCGATGCCTTTCCAGCTTCAGATCCAGCGACTTCGTGTCAGGAAAAAGTTTGCCCTGCTTTTCAGCGTATTCAAGTATCTGCCTGTCAACATGCTCAAATTCTGGTGTTATTATGTCGCAATGATCCACAAATTCCCTGTATTCTTTATCATGGTAGAATTTGTCGGCAATTCGCGACGCCGGTGCCTGCGGATCAGATCCAATCACACTGAATTCTATATTCAACTTTCTCCCCTCAAGGATCATCATCCAGCCAAGCTGCCCGGCCCCAACTATTCCCAGCGATTTCATAATTTATCTTTCAGTACAGAATTGGTCTGTTCTTGCATGAATGACACCAGCTTGGACTTGATGCCTTCATGCTTGATTGAAAGTATCCTGAGAGCAAGTAATGCCGCGTTCTTGGCATTTCCAATGCCGACTGTAGCAACAGGCACCCCTCCTGGCATCTGAACTATCGAATAGAGAGAATCTACACCGTTCAGGTGTTTACTTGGAACAGGTACGCCAATGACAGGAAGAGTGGTAAAAGATGCCGTCATTCCCGGGAGATGCGCAGCGCCTCCAGCCCCTGCAATAATTACCTCAATACCATCCTTGTCTGCATTCCTCGCGAACTGCATCATAAAATCTGGGGTCCTGTGAGCGGAAACGATACTGCTGATCACCTCGACCCCGAAATCCTGAAGGGTTGTAATAGCATCCTTCATTGTTTCAAGGTCGCTCCTGCTACCCATAATTACTGCCACTTTAGGCATAATACGTTAGCTGGCCGGGATATAAAATAATTAGTCTGTCCCATTTGATACAGTATATCATGTTTGAAGAAATACATCGACTCCGTCTTCTTAGTGTGATAGCGGATGACTTTGACTGGATAAAATATAAGGCATGGTATTAGCTATGGTATACCATGGCAGAAGAAAAAGGAAAAAAGGTTGTAGAAAAAACCGGGGAAGTGGCGGGTAAAGCAGCCAAGGATGTCGCCGAAGGCACAAAATCCTTTGTAAGAGGTCTGAAGAAGGGATTCGGCAAGAAGGACGAGGACAAGAAAGAGTAGATAATTGTTTTATCCTAATGCATAAAGTGTTGTGAATCGATGTCCACGTGATGCGATGCCCGCATCCATAATGGCAGGACTTAATTGAAACCGAAGATTCATTTTCCATATAGTTAATCGACTGGATTAAGTCATGCTTGAGTTTCAGTGATGACAATTATGGGCAATCTGTTTCATAAAGTGTTTGAAGTCGATACATCAACCTCGCAGGATGCACTGTGGAAGATTATCTCATCCACACAAAATGTTACAGAATTCTGGCATGGCACAAAGTGGATCAAGCATTTGGGTGGAGTCAGGTACCGAATAAGGTTTGCATTTCCAGCCAAAGGCATTGTGGACTTTATTTATGATGAGGACAGAAAAACTGCAAAGGAAATATATGTGAAAGGACCATTCAAAGGTGAGAAGACTTTATCCATCTCTCAACATAATAATAAAAGCATGGTAAGAGTGGAATGGAATGTTCGCTTTACCTTTCCTTACAGCATGTTCACTGCGAAGATGTGTGATCACATGTCGCTGGGAACAAGCAATGCTATAAATAGAATTATCACTGCTGCTTCAAATTTATAGGGAGGCTCAATTCATTTGCGAGTTTCTGGGTCTCGCTATATAGTTTCAGCCGCGTCTTCAGGAGTGCCAGAATCTCCTCCAGCCATTTCAAAGAATTTTGGCAATACCAGAAATGCAAGAGCACCGACAGGAAAAACAATTATCCCTATATAGAGGAGGATTGCATTTACCTGGAGAAATAATGCCAAGAAAGAGAAGACCGCTGCCATAGCAGGTGTTGCACCCCCCAAAAATACTTTGAGGAAGGCCATTACTTTGCCGTAAATGTTTCTCGGAACCACCTTCATCAGGTTTACCTGCAGCGGGATGTTTATTACAGGAAGAAGTATGCCAATGAGAAGCGAATCTACAATATCACCAATAGCTGTCCTGCTTAATGCTACGAAAAGTATTGCTGGCGAAAACAATAAGATAAGAAAAGATAACCTGTAGGCATTATTTACATACCTTTGAACACTGCCTAACATAAATGCTCCGATAATACCCCCTATAGAAAGAAACGCAACAAATAATGTATAGTAGATGGGACTTGCCTTCAATACCAGATGAAAGAGACCGGAGGAATATACATCCAGTGAAATCATCAGTCCGTTAAGCACAAAACCCACTGCCAAGAAACCCCCTATCTTCTTGATGAATCCAATGGTTGAAGCCAGTCCTGAGATCGGTGTACCTTTTACTGCCTCGTTCGCCTTTTCAGGAATTGGAAACGAAAGCAGCAAAGCAATTATCGAAAGCACAAGCAATGCGGGTACGAAGTATTCGCGTAAATAAATTATTGATGCACCGCCGAACGCTGTACCGATCAGAGAAGATGCGTATCCAGCACCTTGGAGGTTCTGGTTTGCATTGGTAAATTGTCCTTCGTCAAGGTGCTTCTTCATAGTTGCAGATAAGGAGTCTCCCTTCATCATCACTCCTATCGATACAAACACTGTAGCCACATAGACAAGATATACAGTCTGGCGGGTCATAAGCAATCCGATGCCGGCAAGAAGGAGCAATGAAGAGGACATGCCGAGTTTTGTGCTGTTGTATCTGTCAATAAGATGTCCAACAGGAATTGCAGTGAGAAGATCGGCAGCCAGGGCGATTGTTGGTATGAGACCTGCAAGAAATACTGACTTGAATGCTACAACCAATTCCCATAGGAAATAGATCATAAATGCATTGAATACAATGCTTCCAAGAAACCTAGAGCTAAGGTACTTGTAGAAAAAGAGTGGCAACTTTTGCATTTATGAACTACCTTATGATCATACTCAATATATTATTTTCAACCATTCAACCTGCGTCAGGTTCAAAGCTTCATCCTCCACTGCAATCAGAATTATGTGGATTCGTATGACCCTAACTGAACAAATACGATAGTTGAAAGATTTCCAGAAATAAACTTTGAAGGAAGAGTCGTCCTGAAAAATAATATATATTCCAAAAATAGGCTAAAACGCCAATAAATATAATATCCCGGCTTCCGGATTCGAACCAGAGACCTGCGGATTACGGCGGCATATCCTTCATGGAAACTCCTCTACAGTCCGCCGCTCTACCAACTGAGCTAAGCCGGGTCTTTGGGGTGAATGATTTTGCCCTTATTAAATTTTCAAACTTTCAAGCGCTTACATTCTGACATCCTCTCCTCCCTGAAGGTCGGAGCTTTCTTGCTCATACTTTCGTAAAATATCCTCGCAGTCAATCTGATCTGAATGTTGAAATTTTTCTTAATATGGGTTGCATATTATATATTCCAAAGCTATCCTCTAGATGGTATTCCTTGTTTGAGAACGTCTTTCAGAAGCTTGGAAGAAAAGTCTCCAAGCACAGTGGCAAGGTAATCATAGCCTGGATTGTCATTTTAGTGGTAATGGCACCTTTTTCAATTGTTTTCTTCCAGAATGTCAACTTCAATATTGCTAGCAATATTGTTTCTAAAAATTCTATGTCTTATAAATCTGATAAGCTTCTCACTACAGAATTCGGGGGTAACTCAAGTTCTGACCCATCCAATCAGCTTATCATTTTTGCCAATAATACTGATTTGACCAATGTAAGCGTTAGCAAGAAAATGCTTAGTTTGCAGGAGACACTTAACAGCAGTCTCGCAAATCAGAGTGGCTTTACCGGTGTGACATCAATATTTACGGAGCTGAAATCAGGCATGCTGCTTCTATCAAGCAGTGCACAGCAGGAATTTACCGGTGCACTGTCGATTGCAGCTTCTGTCCCTGAAATAAAGGCGCTCGTTAACAACAGCATGAATATCGAATATGGACTTCCTTTGGAATACCTGAAAGTTTACCTGATTACATTGAATAATACATCGGGGAATTTCTCAGAGTCCGGTTATGCTGCATACAGCTATGTAAAGAGCACAATATTATCGGGCCCCGGAGGTTCAATAGCAAATTTCCAGCTTGCATATCTTGATTCCTTTACAAAACTTTGGAATTACACACTGTCGAACGATTTGAACAATAGTGTGAGCTTCTACAACATGAATGCTTCGGTCGCAGATGTATTTGCATCTGATGCAAATGAGACACTAATTGCAAGTGCTGCTTACGGGAATACAACGCTCTTTGCCATTTTCGGTCAGATGAAAAGTATAGGCAGCAATTTTTCGCTGTTAGACTACATTGAGCCTGCTCTTGTTTCAGCGTTCCTGCAGAAGCAGACTGTACTCACGGCGGTCTCGGATCTTGCATCAAACGCTTTAAGCGATTCGCTTTTTTCCGCGTTCAATACATCTGCTGCTGCGTTTGTCAGTACTATCTATAATCTCACCTCATATCAAGGAATTAAAACATATATTGTCTCATTGATATCCGGATCCTTCGAGAGCCTCTTTGCAACGAATCCGATTTACAGAACCAACTCGCTTGTACTCTCTGCTTTTATAAATGAGAGCGTTTTCACTGCAACTGAACCGACAAATTACAGTGCACCCCTTGGATTTGAAAACAGCAGCACCGTTGTTGCAGGTTGGATGAACAATAACTCAATTACCCTTTATCCTCTTCTTCCCACGCCATACCTGAAAAGCAACTTTGTTGGTGTCAAGTTTAACTCAATGCTCATAATTCTTAATTTTAAGGGGAACTTTTCTTCATCAGTTTCCAGCATGGTAAATAACCAAACTGATCTTGCTGCCTCCCAGATTCCTGGAAGCCAGTTCCTGCTTACATCGTCATCATCCCAGTCGACGGAAACAAGCGGCCAGTTTACTCATGGACTCATAATAGCATTAGCGATAGGGATTTCTCTCTCAATCCTGCTGATAGGGGTATTTTTTAAGTCACCAGTCGCAGCCTTCCTTCCCCTGCTTATGTTCCTGTTCTCCGCTGCAATTTCGCTGGGTATAAACGGTCTTCTTTACAGAGAGGTGTTTCATGCACAGGTCTCTTTTATAACCCCAACGCTTCTTCTCATCCTGATCCTTGGACTGACTACCGATTACATGGTATATATAATGTCAAGGTACAGGCGCGAACTTAAGAGTGGAAATGATAAGGCGGCAGAGGTCTCGTCCAAGTGGTCAGGACATGCCGTATTCACTTCTGGCCTCACAGTCACTCTGTCATACATTGTGCTCTGGCTCTCCAACATACCAATATTCAGCGATTCCGGTTTCACTAACGCAATAGGAGTCGCAGTTACTATTCTGATAGCGAATACATTGCTTATTGCTTTACTTTCAAGATACGGCAGGAAGATATTCTGGCCTATCAGGTACTCGCTTCAAGGTGACATTCCACTTGAAAAATCCATGAAGAAGGTTGCGGAATTTTCAGTCCACAATAAGAAGAAGCTGATGGTAGCGCTTGTTGTACTGACCATAGCGTCCCTGTACTTGTATGAGAGCACAGCTACAGGGCTTGACGTGTTCGGGCTCCTTCCCAGCAACGAGGCAACACAGATAGTGCAGGGAGTGAACTATACATTCGGCGGTGATGTCCTGGACAGAAATTATGTTATTATACAGTTCAATTCTCCAATCTATACAAACGTTTCAGGAAATATTACCTTCAATGCCCAGGAAATGAATGCACTCGAGGCAATAGAATTAACAGTTGTGAAACAGCCTGGAGTTTCCTTCATACAGGGGCCAACTTATCCCTTCGGATATAGTGTCCCTTCCAATCTATCAAATATTTCCTCAACTTATGTCCCGGTTTATCGCTCAACGATGTTAGGTTATATAGGTCATAACCCGGACTACGCACAGATTGAAATTACAATGTCGAGCCTTGCTTGGGACCCCGCCAGCTCCGTAAGCACTTCACACATAGACTCAAACCTCAGCGCTCTTGAGAACACCTATTCGTTCAAGTACTACATGGGAGGAACTTCACAGGGATTAAACGACGTGTTCTCCTATGCCTCGTCGACATTTATGATTTCCCTGCCCATCCTGGTAATAGCAATTTTTATTGTTCTGTTCGTACAATTATACGCAGTCTTCACACCGTTGAGGCTTATTATAATGGTACTGATTGCTGTCGTTGTAGCTATTGCGGCAACATATATTATAATCAGTTACATTCTGCATTATCCACTTATAATATTCCTTCCTATATTTGTTGTAATTACCTTGCTTGCAGTCGGTCTGGATTATGATATATTCATGATAACCAGGGTCCGCGAGGAGATGATGAGGGGAGCATCCACCGAGGTTGCGATAAAGAATACAATCGAAGAAAACGGTGGTGTCATTATTACCCTGGGACTGCTTCTCTTTGTAACCTTTATATCTCTGTCGTTCACTGGCATTCCAATAATGTACGAAATAGGAATGGGGCTTGCACTGGGCGTTCTTATTGACACCTTTATCAGCTGGCCTTTCTTTGTCCCCGTCGTTATGCTATATCTGCACAAATACAACTGGTGGCCTTCGAAGATTTCCAGTGACTGAATTATATCTGCCTGGCAATAAAATTGACAACCTCAGATTATTTCATACTTCCTGATTTATCAGGTCAAGTAGTGCGGGACAAAAATCCTCTATCTTTTATTTCGGAAGAGGTTATGCCACAACCCAACCTAAAGTCTTCTTGTCCGAGCCAAACCCGTTTTCAGATCCATAAGCCAGAAAGCGTACGCAAATGAGTGAGCATGTTTAATTATCACTCATTATTTAAGATTCTCTACCACTTCCCGGTTCAAGTAAATGTAGTTATATTGCAAGGCGATTACCCTAACCTAGGTGGCGAGTCTGGAGACCCAGGGAACAGAGCAAGCCTTTAATAAGTATTACAAGGACAAAATAGTCACTGCGATTGTAGGGATAGAGACGGATGTCAATAGAGTGGAGGCAGTGGCTAGAAGCGTAGTGGGACATAGTTATGTTGAGGATACTTTCATCGTCACTGGAGATTTTGATATTATTCTGAAGGTAAGGTTCCCGGAGTTCTGGACCCTGCAGGAATTCCTTGTGGACGAGTTGAGCAAGGTACCTGGTGTCAGGTCGATAAAGACCATGATGGTCCTTACAACGATGAAAGACCAGGGGAAAATAATGATGGAGTGAGAAAATGGATTCGAAATTGTATGAGGAAATATTATATTTGCTCGATGAGCTGGCTCAGGATAACACAATACCAAAGAATGTGAGGAAGCATGCCACTGATGCCAAGGCCAGGCTTTCAAACAATAACGAGAGCCTTGATCTCAGGTGCGCAAAGGTAATGTCTTCTCTCGACGATCTTGCCAATGATCCAAATGTCCCGGCACATGCACGGACCTTTCTCTACACATTAATGAGCAAACTTGAGGCTTTTGCAAAGTCTTGATTTATCTGGCTTATTTGTTCATGCTTGACGGATCAAGCTGATTCATCCTTTCTAATCAACAATTCAAAAACTTTTTCATTCCAGAAGAAGGTAAAAATATTAATCCCTTTTAGTTTATCATAAAATTGACATGATAAATAGCCAAGAAGAGTTCGACTCCATAGATCCAGATTTTGTACAGTATCCCTATGACTGGTATGCGTTTCTCAGGGCAAAGGATCCAATCCATTATGTAGAGAGTATTGGAATGTACTGGGTAACAAGGTACAAGGATGTCTCGGAGGTTTTATCAGGAAGCAAATTCGGTCATCACTTTATTTCTGAAGGCGAGAAGGCACCTAAAATGGACATGGCTCAAGAAGTCTGGTCCAAAAGTATGTTATATTCTGATCCGCCTGATCACAACAGGTTAAGGTCGCTTGTTAACAAGGTTTTTGTTCCTGGGATTGTAGAGAATTTGCGCCCTAATATAGAAGAACTCTCATCGTCTCTCTTAGGATCGATAGATGCATCAGGTCCCTTTGACCTGATGAAGGAATTTGCAGCACGTTTTCCCGCTCTGGTCATAGCAGAGCTTTTGGGAGTCGATGTTTCATACAGAGAACGCTTTAAGGACTGGTCAAATGATATTCTGACATCCTCTCCACCTTAAAAGATGGAGCTTCCTCGCGAAAGAGAGTTGTGATCGGCTCTGCAAACAGAGATCCTGAGTTCTTCACCCAACCTGACCGATTTGACCTGAGGCGACAGAAGAACCAGCATCTCGCATTCGGAAAGGGAATTCATTTCTGCCTTGGCTCTCCACTTGCCAGGATGGAAGCATCTATCGCCTTTAACGGCTTACTGGACTGGTTTCCACAAGCAAGATTGCATGGCGCAGGTGAGTGGGAGCGCAATACAGTGATGAGAGGATTGAAAAAACTTGAAATTATCGCCTGAAAGTGTATTTTCTTAAATTTGAAACCATGATCCAATGTATCATAGTATAAGCTAAATATTTATAGAATTATAATATTGCAGTGCGATCAACTTGCCTATAACTGAAGAAGGTGAAAAACTAGCCAAGTCTTTAATACTGTCAGACATACCGCGAAGCGTAGCTTATACTCTTGTTTACATAAGAGATAAGGGGGAAATAACCAGCGTTGAAATTGAAAGAGAGACGAGCCTCAGGCAACCAGAAGTTTCTATTGCAATGCAGTGGCTCCGCAGAAGAGGCTGGGTCAACAAGAGAAATATGAAGAAAGAAGGAAAGGGAAGACCCATTCATGGTTACAAATTGTCCAAAGGATTCAATGAAATACTGGAAGAGATTATACAGGATCTCTCAACTGAAATAGAAGAGATAAAGGGGAAGATTGAAAAACTGAAGAGCTTTGAGAGGTAATTCAGTAATTCAGTTCGTAGGATGAATCCCCGCTCCCTACAATTATCTTGCTTGCCATACCGACAAATAACCCGACCTCTACAACACCTGGGAGCATCTTAATCTGGGACTCAAGGTGGCCTGGCTCATCTATCTTGCCAAAATTGCAGTCAACTATGTAATTTCCATTATCGGTTGTAAATGATTTTCTGATCTCGCAGGTTATTGCCATCACCTTCAACTTCTTCACCGTCATATGTGACATGAATGGCAATATTTCGACGGGTATTTTTGACCTCCTGAGATGACCTTCTGTCAGCTTTGAATCATCTACCATCACGATGAATTTTTTGCTATTGACAGCGACAATTTTTTCTCTGGTAAGAGCACCTCCGCCACCTTTCACAAGATTGCCTGAAGAATCTACCTCGTCTGCACCATCGAAATCAACGTCTATCTGGCCTTCAAATTCGGATGCTACCTTTATCCCAAGCTTTTTAGCCATCTTCTCGGTTGATTTCGATGTCGGGATACCTGTGATGGACAACCCATCCGATACCTCCTTAGAAAGCAGGTGCAAAAAGTACGCAGTGGTTGATCCTGTACCCAGACCTATGATCATGTCATCCTTGACATAGGAGAGTGCTCGTTTGGCGGCTGATAACTTACCTTCTTCAGCAATCTTATTCGACATCTGATTCTAGGTTAACCTTTACTGAATATAATGCTTGTCTTAGAGATGATGTAACGGTGGGTCAACTACCCATACTTACTGATGAGGCTTGTTGCTGTCTCGATCACAGAAGGATTGGCGTGCTGACATTCTTTATCTGAAGAGGAGGGCATTCATTATCCATTTCAGGCATCGCCTCACTGCCTGATTTCAATGGAGAGCTTAAGGCACATGTCCCTTCTCCCTGAGGAGAACATGCCTTTGAAATCTATATGTTCATGCGAACATTCAGCTTGATCGTCTTAGTCTTCAAGAGTTGTTTACCATTTCATGTGTGGAGATAGAAAAATGCAAAGTCACATATTTGCATATCCGTGTTCGCTTCCGCACTGTAATCGGCCATTCAAATTTACCTGATTTCAGTCATTGAAAGATGTCCCAAAAAGGCCATTGAATATTTATCACCTCCCTCACAGAAAAAGTATTCTAGCTCACAAAAGATAAATTAGTAATGCTTAATCATATTACATACAGCATGGAAAAGAAAAGCTGGAAGGAATCCGCTTCTGAGTTACAGAGGATAGTACTGCCGGAGGATACAAATGCTTTCAACAGCCTCTACGGAGGCCGTCTGGTTGAATGGATTGATAATGTTGCATCGATTGTTGCCATAAAGCACTGCCGCAGGCGGACTGTGACAGGAAGCATAGATAGCCTCTTTTTTCTTTCTCCGATTAGGATGGGTTACATAGTTTATATGACAAGCAGGATAAACTTCACCACTACCTCAACCATGGAGATTGAAGTGGATGTCGAATCTGAGGAGGGAATAACTGGAGAGAGACGGGTCACCACCAAGGCTTTTCTTACATATGTTGCAATAGACGAAGAGGGGAAGGCAATTTCTGTGCCTGAGCTAATTCTTGAGACTGACGACGACAGGAGAAGATTTGAAGAAGCAAGGGTCAGAAGCCTTAGTAGAAAGGATCTCCTAAACAAGATACGAAAAGAGATTGAGGAAAAATGAGATTCCGCGTTTAGGCGGATCGTAGCGAAGTAATAAATAATGGGTGATATTTCCACCCTAATGCCACTAAATGAACTTACTGCATTTATTGCATCTTCGACCACGAACACCCAGGTCTACGATATCCTGAATAGAGTATACCTTATTGCACTCTCAGTTTCGGCGATCATTATTGCTCTGCTTTGGATCCCGATAGCTTTGGGTTTCTTCAGCACGGAAGAAACAAGGAAAACAGAGGCAAAACTGCGCCTGAAAAACGCAGTCTATGGCACAATTATATACGTGCTTGCTGTCAGCGGCGTTCTATATGCAATCTTTCAGTACATAGCAATCGGCTCGTGATAACCTGTCCGTTGAGTCAGTATTTTTTTCTCTCTTCGCTGTAATAGACAGTACATATATTGCAATAATCACGCCCTTCTGGTATATTGCAATGCAGTACGGGTTGAATCCCACCTATTCATTTTTTTCTATTATAGGAGGGTCTCCGGCTTATTTTGCCATATACAACCTGGTGTTCGGCGCTTCTTATCTCATAATTACAGAGATAGCGCTCATAGTCATGGCGACAGCGTTTCTTTCAATCAACTCTGTCTGGGGACCTATTAATCGTCTGAATATACTGATAAGGATGTCGCTTGCCGTAGTCCTTCCTCTTTTCACGATCCAGGTACTGGCTGTTATAATGTACGTAACAGGATCAGGCTTCTCGTTCATATGGAATAATGCAGGCGTTAACTGGTCTACTGCGTTGGCATACACGTCATCAATGAGTTCCATATCCCAGGTATCAGGTGCGGCACCATCCTATCTCTCCATAATGCAATTCTTTTTCCTGAGCGGTTATTTCCTTGCAACAACAAGTCTTATCGTGACGTTAGAATTGAGGCAGGCACTTCTGATTGTCCTTTCAATTCTTTTGCCTGTATTTTCAATACTCTTTGCAATACCGAAGGTCGATGAATACGCAAAAAGGATGTGGAAGCTATTCATTGAAACCGCGATTTTCCCTTTTTTTACTATCATAGCCGTATATTTCGCAATTGAATCTTCTGGGAACTTCCTTCTTCAGCTCGCCTTCCTGATATTTGCAGCGTCTTCTCCTTTTGTTATTGTCTCTTCTTTCAGGATATTCTCCTCTTCTTCACTCCTCGGCCTTGCAAATGGCATTTCCATGCAGGATACTATCGGAAGAATTGAGGGAACGGCCTCAGGTATTGCTTCGCTTGACGTAGCAGGCACTCTTGGATCTGTATCCGGCATGCACATGCCCGTTTCAGGATCAGGTAGGGGAATTGACTGGAACGAGTTGTACCGACGGGATCTGGACTACAGGAAGGACTTCTGATTATGCATCAGAACAAGTTTCCGCCTAATTTATACGGATTCAAGTCATCAATACTTGGACTATCTCCTGAGAGATTAATCATACTCGCTCTGTTTGCGTTTGTTGCCTTCCTGGTATACAGGACTTTGCCCATAGTTGCCATTGCACTGCTGGCAGTTGGTCTCCTTGTAACATTCTATAAAAGAGAACAGAAACATGTGCTTATCAGGATGGCGGGGTGGCTCTCTTGGAAGCTGAGCAGGAAATCTTTCGACATCCGTCCGAACTATTCTGCATACACGAAGGATTTCACTTTCGTGACGGAAAATAATAAGTCGGGGATAATTTTACGTCTCCTCTCTACAGACATATATGACGTTTCCGAAGGGCTGTCTGCGTCCATATTTGATACAGTAAGAAGGGTTTTGAACTCTGTCAACGGTGAGATGAAAATCTTCTTAGTTCCTATAAATCATGAGAACCTGGAGAAGTCTGACCGGAAGGAGCCGGAAGGTGCGGCTTCCTACAACGACATGGTAAACAGGCTGATTTCCAGATCGGTTTATCATAGGGTATACATTGCAATCTTTGCCGACAACGATGCGCAGGCTTCGCAAGCAGCCAGGTTTGAAAAAACTGCCATAACTATTATATCGCTTCTTGAGGCAAGTGGTTTTTCAACAATAAAAAATGTAACGGAGGGGGAGTTGAAATCCATATACCTGCATTCAATCTAGATGCGCTTTTTTCAATCACTGGTGCACTCTTCCTCCAAGTCCGATCTAAAGCTGAAAGCAACAAAATCCACCTGAGAAGGAGGTACTACACTGTAAAAAAATATTCAGTTAAATATTTCCTTGAAAATGCCTCGTATTCCCTGAAAAATGAATTTTCACGCTGGATTGATTCGTTTGGAGAGGATTCAACTATAACAGTTACACTGCGGAGCATACCCGGGCAAGCAGGATCCAGGAAGCTTAAGGCAATGAGAGCCGAAAGAGCATCAGAAATAAGGGTAAACAGATCAATTGATGCTAGGAACGAGAAGATAAGAAGTGAGATACCAGAGCTGGACAGGATGCTCAAGAGCACCGGCCTGAGCGGAAATTCTCTTTTTGACCTTTCACTTTCGGTGAAGATATCAAGCCAACATCCGACCAGTCTGCAGAGATCCGTGAACAAGTTCCTTATGTCGATGGATCTGCTGGGCTTGAAATTCAAGGCTCCAGACTATATGAAAAAAAACTCACTCTCGATCGATCTACTTCAAAGCTCAAAGACCAGGTACCTCGTGGATTCTGACCCGCTATCCACAATGCTTCCAATATTTATGTCAGCTGAGCCAGACACGTCAGGGATACTGATCGGAAGCGATGCATCCACAGGTATGCCTATTTTCCTTAATCAGATGAAGGAAGCTTCACACAACCTCCTGATAATAGGAGAGACCGGGTCAGGAAAATCCTATTTTGGAAAAATCTTACTGATGAGGTTGCTCATAACAGGCGTTTGCAAAAGAGCTGTTATCGTAGATCCTCTGGATGAATACGGTGCCGAGTTCTTCGGTGATGCGAAAATAGTTGATGCTTCACATGGCGAATACATTGATTTCTTTGAATATTATGAATCTGGAAGACGCGTATCTGAAGCAATCACTTTTTTCACAGACACCCTTTCGCTTAACGAGGATGAAAGATCAACGCTCATGGCGGCCTCATCGTCCATCCATGATTATAATGGAATTCCTTATGTCATTGAGAAGCTATCTGAGACCATCACGAACAGAGATCTTGTCGACAAGCTCAGGTACCTGAAAGACAGGTTCTTCAGGAAAAAGATTGAGGTACCGCTGAAAGATGCAAGGGTCACGATTATCAGGGCGCCATCTGAACCAGGCCAGGAGAGGGAAAAAATACTCGCGTTTTCCCTCACAACAGCAAGATATATTGCCAGATCAGATGATGCAGAAAAAGTCCTTCTGATAGACGAGATGCATCTTTACCAGAATAATCCCGATACAGCACTCTTTCTTGCCAACCTATTCAGAAATTCCAGGCACTTCAACACATCGGTAATAGGGATCACTCAGAACAGTTATGATCTCGAGGGATCCCCGTTTGCAAATACCATCAGGGATAATTCGATTGCGACTTTTCTGTTCAGGACAAGGTCCATAAGGAATCCGGGGGACGAAGGAGGATGGACAGATTACTCAGGCTTACAGCCTGAGCTGCTAGCTGGAGGAAAGAACTATAATCACTCAGAATGCTTCATGCTGTTCAAAGGGAAGATTAAAAAACTGCACATAACCGCGACAGAGTATGAGGGAAAAATTATTCAGAGTCTTCTTCCTGAGGTGAATTCTTCTCCAGATCGAGAGCGAGCAGAAGAACTCCAATAACTATAAGTGGAACTGCAAAGGAGTACAAACCAATGTCTCCCCATGTGTCATAGGCAATTGACCAGCCAACATAAAACCCTGCACCTGAGACGATAAGTATAAAGGCAAATAACCTGTAAAAATTCCTCACGGTAAGATGGGATCCAGCCTGCTCTGCAATCTGCTTTACTGATCTCGACGCTTGTGCCATTATCAGACTGCGAATGTAAATCAGCGTAATAATACCTTCTTATTGTGAAAGGCCAGGGATGGTTGTATAAATTTTGGAAGGCTATTTCGCACATTTAATGCCTAAATGTTTGAATAATAGGTTGCAGAAGGATAGCTGCAAAGTCTTTGTTTCTATTCCTAAAATAATGATGAATTCCCATTACAGCTGGAGAATCGTCGATAATGCAAGTGCCTGCAGTCGGTATTTATTTGCCAGCTTAAGGGCAGCAATTGCTGTTTTCGCATGAGAGATGAACCTGTGTTAGTTTAACGTATGCCATATCAAATGTTCCAGAATTATTGCATTTTGGCTTTTCCGGCTATATTTGACAGCTGGAGATTGTAAAGAATGAAAGATTAAATTAGTGCTGAGCGATATCCGACTCTAATGCATGACCCTGCTGAACCACACTTCAACTGCACAGACAGGGAAAGAGCTATTTTTGAGGCGGGAATAAAACTCGGAACAATATATCACCAGTATGTGGGTGTCCCCATCAATCTTAGCAATCTTGATTCACTTGCGATCGCCATCAGGGAAAGTGTGCTGGTTCAACCCTTTGTTTCTGGTGCCGAAGTTAAAATTGATCCTGAGATGGTAAGAAAGAGGCAGGGTGTCTACAAATACATAACATTGGCAGGAGAAATGCTGGACGTAAAAATAGAGATAACATACAAGAAGGAGAAAGTAGTCGCACGGCTGAACTATGTCCCTGACATGGCATACCCGCTGATGTATTTAGAGTAGTGAGCAAATTGGCAATAAAAATAGGTATAACTGGTCCGGTAGGTTCGATCAAGTCTGAAGCATTGAAGAAGATAATAAGTATGCTCGAGAACCAGGGAGAAAAGGTACATGGAGTTCTCATGAGTGAGATAGTAGAGAACAATAAGGTGACCGGGTATTCGCTTTTTGACATTTACACGAAAAAGAAGGTTGTTTTCGCTGAGGCAGGAATAGTTTCCAGAGTAAAAATTGACAAGATAGGAGTAGATACCAGAATACTGGAGGATATACTGATACCAAGTCTGCAGAAAGCCAGGGAAATGGCTGATGTGATTGTCATTGATGAGCTCGGCAAGCTTGAAAATACCTCCAAGGCGATTCAAAAGGAGATTACAGAGACACTTGAAGGGACCAAGCCTCTTATCCTGACGCTGCACAAAAAATCCAGGAACCCTGTCCTGCAGGAAATAAGAAGCCTTGAAGGAGTCAGGGTTTTCGATATCACACCAATTAACAGGAGTCTTCTGCCTTTCAGGGTGCTAAGGGTCCTCCACGGAGAAGAAGGAGCTTGATTGTTAGTACAGGAAGGAAGCTGCAGGATAGAAGTCGACGATTCAACCCCTTCTAAGGGACCAGGGAAATCAGGAGTTGGCTTTTACAATGCATCGCAGCGGATGAACAGGGATATATCTCTATCTGCACTCAATATAATCCGTCCGAAGAGAGTGCTCGACGGTTTTGGTGCCACGGGCATCAGGGCCATAAGATTTCGTCTTGAGACCGGGTGTGAAGTCCATGTCTCAGAAATAAATCCAGCCTCCTTGAAAATTATAGAAAACAACTTGAAAATAAATTCCGCACAGATCACGGTTCATGCTGAATCCTTCGCAGAAACTTCAAGAAAGATACCTTTCGATTATATCGATGTCGATCCATATGGATCTGTTGTGCCATATCTAGATGCAGCAATAGCGAATGTCAAGAACAGGGGATACGTGGGAGCGACTGCAACTGATCTTTCTGTCCTTACGGGCTCATATCCAGAAAAGACGGTCAGGCGATACGAATCTGTTATTGTGAAGGATACTTTCAAACATGAAAAGGGGCTGCGCCTGTTGATTGCGTATGCCGCAAGAAGAGCCGCTGCGATGGATAAATACATCAGACCAGTAATCTCATTCTGGAACGGCCACTATTACAGGATGATATTCCAGGTGAATTCAGGATCCAGAAATGCAGATATCATGCTTTCCAATATTAGAACTATAAATTTGCATGATCACATCAGTGCATATTATCCTGACAGGATCGAAGGACCGCTGTGGACAGGCAACATTGAGGATGATGCCTTCATTGAAAAAATGAGGGCGCCCGAAACTTCGAACGATGAGAACTTCAACTCCCTCCTGGATCTGCTGAGGAACGAGAACATGTCGCTTTTCTTCGTCGACCTGCAGGACGTTGCAAGACATGTACGAAAGGATGTGATTAGTCTTTCGAGAGCCGCTGATATACTCAAGTCAGCTGGCGTAGAAATGAAAAGAACACACTTTTCATTTACAGGAATAAAATCGGACCGACCTGTTTCTGAGATGTTCGCCGTATTATCAGAACAATCCCAGCGACAAAAACAATAACCTGATATTTATCTGCTTCTCAAATGTACAGCTGGTTGAGGATAATCAGACCCATAAATGCACTTATGGGTTTCGTGGCTACCTACATTTCTGCACTTGTAGGGATCGGCCTAAACATAATACACTCCAATTTCCTTATACTATCCACACTTGCTGGAATATGCGTATTTCTCGTGATCTCTGCTGGAAACATGATCAACGATATCAGTGATGCCGATACTGACAGGATAAATCATCCTGAAAGGCCAATCCCGAAAGGGGAGATCAGGATAAGGGATGCATGGATTGTCTCGATTGTATTTTTCACTATTGCGTCCGTTATAGCTGGAATTTCGCTGAGCCTTACTGCCGGGATTGTTGTTTTGACAGCAATAACTGTCCTCGTCGGATATGAAATGAGGATGAAGGGGACAGGATTGCCTGGGAATTTTGCTATCAGCGTTCTGGTTGGAATGATATTCATATTTGGAGGAATAGCAGTCAATTCCGTTTCAAGGATGATCTTATTATTTCTCATGGCGTTTCTGACAAACTCAGCCAGGGAGATAATCAAGGATGTTCAGGATATGAAGGGTGACTTGAACAGGAAGACGTTCCCAATGCAACATGGTGTCAAGGCATCGTTTTACCTGGTAGTCGCGCTTACGCTTTCAGGAATTGTGTTTTCGCTTCTCACATATTTCCTTGGAATTTTCGGTTTAGTTTACCTTGTTGCTGTAATAGTTGCAGATGCCATATTCATAGCATCCCTTGTTGTTTTCAGCAAGAGTGCAAAGGAAAGTCAGAACTTTTCCAAGCTTGCCATGATTCTCGGACTGGTTGCTTTTACGGTAGGTGGGGTTGTATGAAAATAATCGATGAGATTCTTCAGGCAAAAGGTAGGAGGAAGCTGCACATGACGCTCATAGATCCTGCCAGCCAGACAGCAGAAAGAGCTGGGAAAATTGCAAAAGAGGCGGGAATGGCTGGATCTGATTACATACTCATTGGCGGATCAACCAGCGTTAGCAGTGAAATGGTTGATTCCACTGTTGATGAGATTAAGAAGGTTAGCGGCCTGAAGACTATACTTTTTCCAGGTTCAACTGAGATGATTTCCAGAAAAGCAGATGCTATTTTCTACATGTCCCTATTGAATTCAAGGAATATTAAGTTCATAATGGGGTACCAGGTGGCTTCTTCACTCTTTATAAAGAACCTTGGGATAGAGACAATATCCATGGGCTACATAGTGTTTGAACCTGGTATGACAGTAGGAAAAGTGGGTGAGGCAAACCTCGTGGGTAGGAATGACAAAAAGCTTGCTTCCTCTTATGTTGCTGCGGCTGAACTGCTTGGAATGAAGCTCGTTTATCTGGAGGCAGGAAGCGGTGCGCCCCAACACATTCCTCCTGAAACTATAAGTGCAGCAAAGAATGCGGTCAGCATTCCCGTTATAGTTGGTGGCGGTATAAGGACTCCAGCTGCGGCAGAGGCTGTTTCACGTGCAGGTGCTGATATCGTTGTAACTGGAACTGTGGCCGAACGCGCTTCTTCAATTCTCGATTCTCTCGCACCCATTATCAAGGCGCTGAAGGAATGATTGCCAGATTGGACCAGAGTTATGCATTATTTATCTCACAAGGCCTTTTCCATCAATATTTCATCGTGAAATATACCATTTATAAGCATTTCATGCGATAATATGCCGACACGCAAGAAACCATTCTTCTCATATAGTGCTAGTGCTGGTTTCTGATCCGCTATGACACCAAGTTCTAGCTTTATGATGCCACCCCTCGCAGATGCAGTCTTAATTGCCTCCTTCAGAAGTAATTCTCCAATACCTAAGCCTCTGAACTCCTTTCTTACAAATAAACCAAAAATATCTGCAATATGCTTCTGTTTTTCCCTAGCCCTGAAAAGTAATCCAATAACACCATCTACCTCAGATCCATTTAGCGCAAAAATATGGTTTACGATTCTCTCCTTCCACATCGGCTCACCGTATTTTTCCTCTTCTATGGAGGAGCTAAAAAATGCAACAGGTTCTATCTTGAGCGCTTCAAGCCTGATTTTCCTGTAATCCTCCCACCTGTCAGCCGGGAGTCTTGTGATCACTATGTTCATGGAATTTTTCCTGGCGTCGTCACTCATGCCCGTTTATTCATTTTGACATATAATCTTTTAACCCATTCTTCAACAGTGAATTTTGTAAAGATGTGAATCACTGTGCTTTTATTCTCAAAACCGATTAGCCAGTATGAAGATTGCACTCAGAATTGAGTACAAGAAAGGTGTGGAAGATCCTGAAGCATCTGTTGTGGAAAAGAATGCACTTACACTTGGTTTTGATAGGTTAAAATCAATTAAGATAGCCAAAGAATATGTCTTTGACGTCAACGGAAAGGAAGGAAAAGCACAGGTTGAAAAGATCGCGAGAGACCTACTTGTGAATCCAGTTATCCAGCAGTACACAATATACGAGAGAGATGAATAATGCCTGGAAGAAGAAGCAAGGCCGCTCAGGCGGTTAAGTTAACCGGGCTGGATGATGCCAAACTTCCAACAATAAGCAAACGCATGAAGCTGGGCCTCAGCGCCGACGAAATGATCATGCTGAAGAATTATTTCCTGTCACTGGGCAGAGACCCCACCGACATTGAAGTGCATGCCATGGCTCAGGCATGGTCCGAACACTGCTGCTATAAATCTTCCAAGTTCTATCTAAAGAAGTATCTCTCTGGGCTCAAGCAGGATTATGTCGTACTGGCAATGGAGGATGATGCAGGTGTCGTGGAATTCGATTCCGAGCATGTATATGTCCTCAAGATGGAAAGCCATAACCACCCTAGTGCGATTGAACCGTATGGAGGCGCAGCGACCGGCGTTGGAGGGATTATAAGGGATGTCCTCTGCATGGGTGCGCAACCTGTAGCACTCCTGGATTCGTTGTTTTTTGGTGATTTCGGGTCTGGTCACAGTGAGGGGCAGCTGGACCAAAGATTCGTTTTCAATCGTGCTGTTGCAGGGATTCGTGACTATGGAAACAGGATGGGAATACCGACAGTAGCCGGTAGCCTTGCTTTTGATCGCTCATATACGGGAAATCCGCTGATAAATGCCGGCTGCATTGGAATTGCCAGAAAGAAGGATATTGTCAGAAGCCGTGTTACGCAGTCCGGTGATCTCCTGGTGGTGGCAGGCGGGAAGACTGGCCGTGATGGTATTCATGGAGTTAACTTCGCCTCCAGATCAGTATCTGGGAAGAGAGAGGAGGACATAGGTTCAGTCCAGCTTGGTAATCCAGTAACAGAGGAAGCGCTCACACATGCAGTGCTGGAAGCAACTGAAGCAGGCATTCTGGATGGAATGAAGGATTTAGGAGGAGGTGGGCTGTCAAGCGCTGTAGGAGAATTATGCTATGCCGGGGGTCTCTCTGCAGTGGTCTACCTGAATCAGGTGCCTCTCAAAGAGGAGGATATGCAACCGTGGGAGATATGGGTCAGTGAAAGCCAGGAGAGAATGCTTATGGCTGTTTCTGACAAAAACCTTCCCCGTCTGGACGCAATACTTGAATCTTGGGGACTGGATCATGCAGTGATCGCCAGGGTCAAGGAGGGAAGCAACCTCAAAATAGAATTTAATGGAGAGGTCGTACTTGACCTCGATCTAGCGTTCATGACCTCAGGACCCGTTTATTGCAGGAATTATATACTTGCAGAAAAGAAAGGCTTTGCCAGGATCCAGACTAAAGAACCTTCTGACTTAAATTCCTTCGCACTGGAAATGTTAGCAGATTTCAACATATGCTCGAGGGAACCCGTGACAAGGACATATGATTTCACTGTCAGGGGATCGACCATTGTAGGTCCGTTGACAGGTTCAATAGATGCAGAGACTCATTCCGATGCGGCGGTCATAAAGCCACTAGAGGATTCATACATGGGACTCGTTCTGACTTCCGATTCCAGACCAATCATGGTGGCAGGCGATCCGTACAGGGGGACGCTGAATACCCTTTCTGAAGCTTACAGGAACATACTGGTGAGTGGCGGCATCCCCCATTCTGTCGTCGACTCAATGAATTTCGGCAATCCGGAAGACCCTGTGGAGCTTGGCAAATTCGTTGAATCTCTTCGTGCCATTCGAGATTTCTGCCAGAAATTCTCGCTTCCGGTTGTCTCAGGAAACGTAAGCCTGTATAATCAGAGCAAAGAACAGAACGTCAAACCTACTCCTGTTATCTTCATGACTGGAATTATTGAAGATGTGAGGAAGGCAATACCCTCATTCTTTACGGGTGAGGGAAACTCGGTATACCTGATGGGTAACGAGGACGGGGACCTTTCCGGAAGTAGCTTGCTTCATCACCTGGGCTATGAAGACACCAGTGCGCCGTTCGTGGATCTTGATGAGCTATCTGGAATCAGAAAAAGCATGCAAGCACTCATCTCACACGGCCTTGTACTCGCCGCACACGACATATCGGATGGGGGTCTCCTCAACGCCCTTTCCGAGATGACATTCGGTAGATCGATAGGCATTTCCGTTGATATTTCAGAGACTGCTGGAGGCAGGCCGATAAACAAGCTCTTTGCAGAGGGCGGAAATAGGATACTAATTGAAGTTCCTCAAGACAAGGAAAAAACAGTAGAAGGCTTCGTTACTGCCAGCATAAGAAAATTGGGGACAACTGGTGGAGACAGGATTCTGGTTGAAAATATGGATATTAATATTATAAACATAAAAGTTGAAGACGCGAAAAATGCTTGGTCAAACGGGCTAGCTGCAATGATCTAATCTCATTATTTTTCAGCAATATTGATCATTACAGCCCAGAATGATCCAGGCATGTCATGTGAAGCGAATATACAGGTGAGAGACCAGAATGGATTATATACCGGGATAAACTTTTGGTGCGGAGGTAGTGCCATGTTTGTCCCGTTCTGGTATGGAGACGATGATGATGACGATGACGACGACGATGATGATGATGGTTTCTAATCTTTAAAATTATTATTATGAGTTTTCTCATTCGAGAAATACTCATTTAAGGTTTATATGGGAAGGAATTGAGGAATCTAGAGGCTTTTTATGGATGTTTTTAAGCTCCTTGACGAAAAGTTAAGGGCATCTCTGGCTGATAAGGGAATTATTGAGCCGACCCTTCCACAGGAAAAACTGATACCCCTGATACTGGCGGGCGAGGATGTCCTGTTGCTTGCTCCAACCGGCAGCGGAAAGACAGAGGCTGCTATTCTTCCTGTGTTCAGCAAGATGCTATCCGAGGGCAATGGAGCGATTTCAACCCTATACATAACGCCACTGAGGGCACTCAACAGAGATATGCTCGGAAGGCTGATAGAGTATGGGAAAGAAGCTGGATTGTCTGTAATGATAAAGCACAGTGACATTACAGACAAAGAGAGGAGAGAGATAGTTGTCCATCCTCCCAATGTCCTGATAACGACACCAGAATCCCTTCAGATCATGCTAAATGGTAAGAGGTTGCGTGTCCTTCTGGAATCTGTCAGGCATGTTATTGTCGACGAAGTGCATGAACTTGCGCAGAATGAGCGCGGGTCACAGTTCGCTGTGGCACTTGAAAGGCTCAGGAAGCTTTCAGGTGGATTTCAGGTCATTGGTTTATCGGCAACAGTTGGGAATCCAGAAGATCTTGCTAAATTCGTAAACCCTGGAAGAAAGACATCAATTGTAAAGGCTGATATCAGGAAACTCACAAACATTCGGGTAGAAATTTCCCCTCCTGCACCCCAGGAAGTGGTTGAAAAGATGGGATGCGATGCCCAATACGCTGGCGCAGTGAGCCGTATCTGGGAACTGATCGGCAGCCATGGCGGTACGCTCGTTTTTGTCAACACCAGAAGCACCGCTGAAGACATAGCATTCCGCTTGAAGATGTGGCTGGGCGATATTCCCGTGCTCGTGCATCACGGATCCCTTTCTAAGGAATCCAGGGAATCGGCAGAGCGTGACTTCAAAGAAGGGAGGGTAAGCGCCTTGATATGCACCTCGTCTCTTGAACTGGGCATAGATATTGGCTTGGCAGATCTCGTAATACAGTTCAATTCACCCAGGCAGGTTAACAAGATGGCCCAGAGGATAGGAAGATCTGGACACTGGATTAAGAAGGTGTCGAAGGGTATAGTGATATGCAATGACATGATCGAACTGGAGGAAGCAGTTGCAATCGCATCGCTTGTTAGAGAAAACCATTATGAAAAAATACAGATAAGGGAAGGTTCCATGGCAACGCTTGCGAATCAGGTTCTCATGGAACTGAACTTCACGAAAAGCGCAGTTAAGAAGGAACTGATGGAAATGCTCTGCAGGGCATATCCTTTCAGGAACACAACATCTGAGGAGTTCGATGAGCTTATTGAGTTTCTTTCATCTACAAGAAAGATATGGATCGATGGAGACAGGGTAGGAAAGAAAGGATCTGTCCTGAACTACTATCTTGAGAACATTTCAATGATACCTAATGAGAAAAATTACCGTGTCATAGACATTGCAAACAAGAAATTTGTAGGTACACTTGATGAAAGATATGTCGTTAACGAAATTGAGCCCGGATCATACTTTGTAATGAGGGGCTCCACTTGGAGAACATCAAGAATTGACGAAGACCGGATACTGGCTGAACCTTTCCTTACACCTGCAATAGCACCTAAGTGGTCAGGAGAGGACATACCTGTTCTGCTTGATGTGACAAAAAGGGTGTCAGAGATCAGGTCCGGGTCTCATGGTATAGAAGGGCTCGACGCAGAATCCATGGAAAGGATGCGAAAGTGGCATGAAGGGAATCTTGCCACTATCGATCACTCAATAATCGAAAGCAGGGGCGGAGAAGTCGTTATCCAGTCTCTTCTTGGCACAAAGGGAAACTTTGCGCTCGGTGAGATACTGGCAAGCATTCTGACGGCGGTAACAGGAGAAAGCGCGGAGATGGATTACTCGCCTTACCATGTATATCTGAGACTTGCCCGGCATGTGACTTCCAGAGACATACTTGGCCTGATACGAAATATTGAACCTGACAAGATGCTTTCCTATGTTAACGGGCTGGCAAGGAGAAGCCGCTTCTTCAATGGTGTCTTTTTATACGAGGCGAGGAAGTTCGGCATAATATCCGCGGAGAGCGAACTTGGCAGGATAAGAATGGAGAAAATCATTGACGCTTATCATGATACTGTGCTGTTCAAGGACTCTGTACGCAAGCTTATCTCAGATTATATGGACATAGAGACGCTTGAAAGTTTCCTGATTGGCATAAAGGATGGAAAAATAAAGGTGGATCTCGCCGAAACTTTATCAGAAGCGTCAAGTTCTTTCCTTGCACATTACCTTGAGAGAGTTGTTCCAATACAACCAACCAAGGTAATTCTAGAGGCTGTCAAAAACAGGCTTCTGAATGAGCCCGTGATTCTTGTATGCACCAGATGCAAACACATCCGGTCTGGTAAGGTTCGCGAAATGACTGGACTTAAATGTGAGGCCTGCGGCAGCACGCTCGTAGCTGCTTTTTCTGAATTTGAACGTGATCGTGTGACAAACGCCCTTTCCGGTGGGGAAGATAGGGAGATGCAGAAGAAGATAATCAAGAATGCCCACCTTATAAAAGAAAAAGGCAGAGTCGCCCTTCTAGCGCTTGCGGCAAGGGGTGTTGGAACCGAGACCGCTAATCGTCTCCTCGAAGTTTCCTATGCAAACGAGGATGATCTTATCAAAGCCATACTTAATGCCGAAATGGACTATTCAAGAAATAGAAGATTCTGGTCATAAACAAGGCTTTTTATCGATCAAGAGGCGCATTTCAGTGGTTGGCTTGAATCCCATTTTTTCATATATCGGACGGCCATAGTCTGATGCATGCAGTGTTATTCTTGTGTAACCTCTTTCCACGCTGAGTTCAACGCATTTGCGCGTTAGCTCGGTACCGATACCCTGTAGACAGGAATGCATTCCTCTATCTCCTCCATATTGTGTGAACCGAAGGTTATCCACATTTTTCGCCTGTGATCAATGAGAACATCCAGATCATCACTTCCTGCAACAATCAGAGAAAAATCGTTTCGATTCATTGTGCATAATTTGAGCGACTAATAATAAACCTGCTAGTGCAAAAGGCGACATTCTCTTCAGTGATCATATTTCCTTTTTCTGCGGAAAGAAGGATTCTTTTCTTGCTCCAAGTATCACGATACAAGAGAGGAGGAGCAGGGGCATTATACCGAAATAAAGTATCGTGTTCCATGCATCGCCATATAGCGTCAGGGATAGGTTCCCGAAATAATATGACGAGAATAAATAATATCCAATAAAATCAAGGAACCCGTATAAGACAAGCAGTGGGATTGCGATCCTGAAAGAGCTGATCGCTGCAACATCAACGTCAGAATACCTTCGGAACATTATAAGTCCGAATATTATCATGAACACGCCGAGAAGATCATCAAAGATGCCAATCATATACCATGTTATTCCGGAGACGGTGAAATTCCATGCTAAAAAGGGAAGGCCAACGACCCTGTGATAGGCAAAGTCCTTAACCCATTCGCCCTGGGCATTTACCCATCCACCAACAACGGCCATCATAAGGAATGCTAGACTCTTGACATCTCCTCTTCTGTTATTGGGCATTTGGCACCGCCACCTTCCGTATATCCAGATTATTGATAAAATCTGCGAGTCGGGAAATGATTGAAAAAAATTCGAAATATTTATCTTTAGACATAAAATAACGGCATCCGTCAATTTTCCAGAGATATATTAAGCATGAAAGTAATCTCGGAAGGCGTTTGACAGATAACGGTGTCTGATAATGGCTGATGATAAGAAAGTAACGGAAAAGAAAGAGGATTTCCTGTACATAGTAAGAATTGGTAGCAAGGACCTCGATGGTGAGCGTAATGTCAGGAATGCCCTGGCGGATCTAAAAGGCATTGGTGATCGTTTATCGACGATAATTATAAAGAAACTGGGCCTTGATCCTACCAAGAAAATAGGTGAAATGAAAGAGCCTGAGATAGAGAAAATAAGGGAGTTTGTTGAGTCCAAGACCTATGAAGGACTCCCAGACTGGGTGCTGAACCACAGGAACGAGATCATATCGGGCGAAGACATGAACCTTATATCTAACGACCTAACAGTGCAGTTGCAGGAGGATCTGAATTTCATGAAGAAGATGAAGTCCTATAAAGGAGTCAGACACGAAACTGGTCACAAGGTTAGAGGGCAGAGAACAAAAGCCAACGGAAGGCATGGACTGGCCATTGGCGTTATTAAGAAGAAGGAGTGATCTGAATGGGAGACCAGAAATTTCAACATAAAAAATATTCTACGCCAAGGCACCCGTGGGAAGCAGCGAGAATAGAGCAGGAAAGAGAGATACTTGAAAGGTATGGATTGAAGAACAAGAGGGAGTTGTGGAAATCTCTCTCCATTCTTGATTCATTCCGAACCCAGGCTAGGACTCTTGAAGGGAAGATGAGGTACCAGGATGAATATTCGATGCAGCAGTTCAAGAATATGATTAGGAGGCTCCAGCGTTTCAATATACTGAATGAAGGAGCAACCCTTGATGATGTTCTTTCGCTGAAGATTGACGACATACTTGAAAGGAGGTTGCAGACACTCGTTTTCAAGATGAAACTTGCAGCAACCATAAAACAGGCCAGGCAGCTCATAACACATGGGCAAATATCTCTGGGTGGTAGAAGGGTAACAATTCCAGGACTAATGGTTGAAGCTTCACTTGAACCAACACTTTCATATGATGCCGATTCTCCACTTGCGGACGAACTTCATCCGTTGAGACAGGCAATGCTGAAGAAAAATAAGGGAACAGAAGAAGAGAAGGAAACTCCTGCAGAAGCTGGGGCAGAAGAGGAAGAACCTGAAGATAAAAAGGAAGTAAAAGAACCGGCTAAAGAGGGGGAGAATTAATGGCACGAACAGGCATCGCACACATTTTTGCATCGCATAATAACACACTTATTCTTGTAACAGACAGCACCGGAGCAGAGACAATCGCTAAGGCAAGCGGCGGTATGGTTGTCAAGAATGACAGGGATGAGTCAAGCCCGTATGCCGCAATGAAAGCGGCAGATCTCGTATCAGAAAAACTGAGGGAATTCGAGATCACCGATCTTATTATAAGAGTGAGGGCACCAGGAGGAAACAAGTCAAAGATACCTGGCCCGGGTGCGCAGTCGGCAATAAGGTCCCTATCCAGGGCAGGCTTCAAGATCGTTAGGATTGAAGAGGTTACACCTGTTCCTCATGATGGAACTAAGAAGAAGGGCGGCAAAAGAGGAAGGAGAGTCTGATGACACTCACCATAATGGATCAGTCTGATAATTATATTAGATTTAAGGTCACTGATATTACACCTGCAGAAGCAAATGCTCTCCGAAGAACAATTATGTCTGATATTCCAAAGCTTGCGATTGACAAGGTTACGTTTCACCATGGCCAGATAAGAGATGAGGAGGGCAATGAATATGACTCGTCTCTTCCACTTTTTGACGAGGTAGTTGCGCAGCGACTTTCCATGATACCCATAAAGAGTGATCTGAAGATGAATTTCAGGGATAACTGTACCTGTGGCGGGAAGGGTTGTTCACTCTGCACGGCCACATTCTCAGTAAACAAACTTGGTCCCGCAACACTATATTCGGGAGATCTCATTGCAGTGGGAGGCACGGTATCAAAGCCCACCGATCTGGAAATTCCAATCGTCAAGCTTGGACCAAAGCAGGCAATACTGGTAAGCGCGGAGGCAGTTCTTGGAACGGCAGCAAGTCATGCCAAATGGCAGGTCGCTACTGGAGTGTCTTACAAATACAGCAGGAAATTTATTGTTCCAAAGAAATCCTCAATAGATTATGAAAAGATTAAGCAGCAGTGCCCTTCCAGCGTGGTCAGTGAAACGGCTTCGATGATTACATTTACCGATGACGTTCCATGCCATGCGCTCACACCACTCTTCGAAAACAAGGAGTGCAAGATAGAGGAGGACAATTCAAGCTATATCTTCCAGTTCGAGACAGATGGATCTCTGTCGGCGCTTGAAGTTCTTGATTATGCACTCAAGAGGCTTCCGCAGAGACTCAACACATTGCTCGAAAGCCTCGTAGACTCAGAGTAAGTTGATCTCTTCTATAAAGAAGGAGGATTAATGCTTGCCAATTGAAGAAGCTGATGGATCAAAACTCGCAATTAACAGGGTTGGCTTTATAATTCGCAAGAATTGCCAGAGATGCTCACGGATTGTGGAGCGGATTGTTGACATAGTACCAAAAAACTGGACAATAATGTATGAACGTGAGGTTGGTAAGTACCTGCCCGTGAAGAGCAAGGATATTGAGAATATGGACGCCGACCTGATCATTTCTGTTGGCGGTGATGGGACAGTGCTGTGGGCACTCCAACACTCAAACAGTCCCATACTTGCGATAAACATGGGTGGGCTTGGCTTCCTTTCCGAGGTGGAGATTGGAGAGATTGAATCGAGCATTTATGAACTTGCCCGTGGAAACTACAGGATTGAGCGATCCAGGAAGTTGAGTGTTTTCCTGAATGGCCAGCGACTGGAAGATTGCACAAATGAAGTTATTGTTCATTCCAGCAAGATAGCAAAGATACGCAAGTTCCTGATTTCTACTCCCACTAGTTTTATAGATCGTGTTGCGGCTGATGCAGTGATTGTTGCAACCCCCGTCGGCTCAACATCCTACTCATTCAGTGCAGGTGGACCTATACTGATGCCTTCGCTGAATGCGGTTGTTGTTTCATACATTGCACCGTTTGCCTCGAGGTCGAGGCCGATAGTTCTGCCCATGGGCACAGACATCAATATCAGGGTACTGGATAAGAACCAGGATTGCATCGTTATTCTTGATGGACAGGTGGAATACAGGATGAAGAGCACAGATGAGATGGTCATCAAGACATCCGAGAATTATGCTGAATTTATTCTTTTCAAGAGATCGTTCTTCGATAGGGTACATGAGAAACTTGTCAAAAACGTGGTCAATTAGATCCAGGACACTCCAGATGGTAATGGAGGCGTCAAAGTCAACCATGCCAAATGAGTTTGGGGCTTTCCTTCGGGCTGAAAACTACATCATATACGAGATTGCAATGCTACCAGGAACAATACAGGGAAGAACACATACAATCTTCCAGCTATGGAATAAGCCAATTGATTTCCAGATTGTCGGATCCATTCATTCCCACCCTTCTGGAAATGTCAATCCATCAGATGCTGATGTGCAGATGTTCTCCAATACGGGCGACATTCATATCATAACAGGATACCCATTCAGGCTGACAGATTTTGCAGCTTACAACAGGAAAGCTGAAAGGATCAGCCTGACGATCCTTGGCAAGCATTGAAAAGGTTGCATTTCTCGCTAACAGATGGGTTCGTCTTATCAGATGCCATCGATCAGACTTCTCTGCCCGTTATACCTACATATCTTGAAAGAGGCCTTATGAGTTTGTTGTTTGCATTCTGTTCCATGTAATGAGCCGTCCAGCCAAAGACCCTGGACACTGCAAATAGTGGAGTGTAGAGAGGTTCATCTATTCCGACCTCGTTCAGGTAGAACGCGCCGTAAAAGTCCAGGTTGGCTGGCAAATTCTTCTGTTCCCACATGTAGGTTTCTATTGCATCGGCAATCTGGAATCTCTTTGTCTCGCCGATGAGCTTTCTCAACTCCTCCTTGATGAATTGTGCCCTTGGATCCTTTGTCTTGTAGACACGGTGACCGAAACCCATCACAAGCTGCTTGTTTTCCAGCTTGTTCCTCACAAATTCTATTCCTTCCGCCTCATTCTTGAACTTCAGCAGGTAGGAGAGAATTTCCGAATTTGCCCCTCCATGCAACGGGCCTTTTAGTGTCGAAAGTGCAGCGTTTATCGCAGAGGCTGGATCTGTGCCGGTTGAAGCAGCCACCCTGAGGGCAAATGTGGATGCGTTGAACTCATGTTCCATGTACATAATCAGTATTTTTTCAAGGAATTTTGCCCTCTCAGGATCGTCAATGCCGCTTGAAAGCTGGTAAATCCTTCTAGATATGTCCTTTTCAGTTGAATGGATCATATCAAGATTCCTGTATGTTCTGTAAGAATGGGATGCAATCTCCGGGAATTTTGCCGCGATATGAAGCAGCTGATCCATCCTGTCGCTCCCATCCATCTGAAGTGCCGAAGTTACAGTCCTCATGGACGAAAGCACATTCTTCTCCTTCAGGAGCTGGATGATCTTCACATATTTATCCTCTAAGTGTGATATTGAATGCATCTTTTCCTCAAATTCAGAATACTGTGATCTTGACGGTATTTCTCCGTATAGTATCAGGTATGCAACCTCACCGAAGGAATACTTCCTGGCCAGATCCACTGCCCGATAACCACGATATACAAGATTTCCAGTTTGGTCTGTGGTGGCTATCGCCGTTGTGTCAACAATGACGCCTGCGAGTCCTCTAGGTACCTCAATTTCACTCATTATCATCACCAGCCAGTTCTTTATCCTCCTTTTCGTATTCATTATAGCCTATTACTTCATAAAACTCGTTTCTGCTCATCATGTTATTCAGCATATCGATCTGCGTCCCCTGTGAATATAATTTTTCGTACGCATTCTGCGCTGCTTTAAGTGACGTCCTGAAGGCTGTAAGCGGAAAAATAACTGCGCGATAACCGATATCCTTTAGCTGCTTTGTCGAAAGCAGAGGGCTTTTGCCGAATTCAGTCATGTTTGCAAGCAGGTCTCCTCTTACCTCCCTGGCAAACCTCCTGAATTCATTTTCAGATTCAAGGGCCTCAGTGAATATCATGTCTGCGCCGCTTTCCAGATAAAGGTTGGATCTGCGGATTGCTTCATCGACACCAAATACCGAACGGGCATCAGTTCTTGCAATTATCAGGAAATCCGGGTTTTTCCTGGCAGAAACGGCAGCCTTTATCTTGTGCACCATCTCCTCTTCTTGGACTATCTTCTTGCCAGAGAGATGACCACACTTCTTTGGAAGCAACTGGTCCTCAAGATGTATCGCAGATCCACCTGCTTTTTCCATTTGTCGAACGGTTCTTGTCACATTGATCGGTTCACCAAATCCGGTATCCACATCGACAATCAATGGACTCCTCGTAACGTCGGTTATCCTGCCCACCTCATTGACGACTTCAGTCATCGTTGTAAAAGACAGGTCCGGAAGACCCATACATGCCGCAACACCTGAACCGGAAAGGTATAGAGTTCTGAATCCAGCTCTTTCTGCCTGAATTGCAGAGATACCGTTGAAGACACCTGCGGCAACTACAAAACCAGATTTGATCTGTCTCCTGATCTCCCCCGGTCCCAGGTTTACATTGTCTCTAACGATGGACATCTGCGAGGATCTCCATGATCTCTGATATCTCCCTGTTCTCTATTGTCTTAACAGCCGTTACTATCTCCCTGGCACTCGCCTCTGACATCATGCTTCGTCCCTTCTGTACGATATCATCCCATGTAAATGGGTGACGGTGGTGTCCTTTCGGATCTATGATCTCGTTTTCAAATTCACCTTTTGATGTCTTGATCTCTATTCTAAATGGGAGGTGCTCCGGATACAGCTGGTCAAATCTTTCCGAGACGGTAAATCTTGTTTTGTCTATCAACGCTAGGATGTTCCTGTCGTTCAGGAAATTAGCTGAGTAAGACTCTGGTCCTGGACGGCCGTGAAGAAGGGTATATGCGATGAGGTAAGGCATGCTGTGGTCTGCGGTTTCCTTTGTCTTCGGCCTCTTCTTCTCTGGGTCCTTTATGATTATCTTATCTGCGACAGAGAAAGTCTCAACTTCTATGCTTTTAATATCACCGCTTAGAGATTCGTGAAGCGACTCGCAAGACTCAACAGCACTCATGGCGTGATATTCGACAGGATAATTCTTGATCATTGTCTTGAGGATCCTGTTCATATCCAGATTCAGGTTAAATTTGCCAGACACCTGCTTGAAGAATCCCATCTCACCAGTGAAAACATCAGACGGCCCTGATACACCGCTTTCAGCCAGGAAATAAGCGAAAATTGAGTTTCGGGATGCATTTGATGCGGTCAACCCCTTCCACATGCTCAGCTCGCCAGCTCTCGTCTGTCTCAGGCTGATATTATTATTCAATCCAAGGCTTATACAGTTCTCGAACTTTTTTGAATCCAGGTCACCGAGATAAGCCAATCCTGCTGCTGTAGACACGGAAATATAAGTAACATGATCCCATCCCCTGTCCCGTATCGAAACTGCGTCAGATAGCCCACATATAACGGAATAAGAGAGGGCAGCTGCCTCAAGCAGGTCTTGACCTCTCCTGCCAAGAGATTCAGCAAGCGCCATCAATGGCGGGAAATTATCTGAAGGATGAAGTGCTTCTTTTGACAGATAAGTGTCGTTGAAGTCAAGGTATCGTGTCATCGAACCATTGAGCATCGTGGCGATAGAGCTTTCTGCCTTATGATCGGTGAAATAAACCGTCGAATTATGCTTTCCAGTTGAAGGCAGTAGGGCGCTTCTTTCAGCGTGAATGGGTTCAGCGTCCCTGGCACCATAAGCCACTAAAAGTGAGTCAGCGAGTCTTTTCTTCAGTTCCTCTTTCACTGCCCCGTTGAGTGTCTTGCTGATATCTCTGGAATAGTCATAGATATTCTTTACTACGACATCCATGCGCTAGTATCGCTGAAATGCATATAAAGGGATTTCCTTCATTCAATTCCTTCTCTTAGTAAATGTGAACAGTGGATCACTGCATTCATCACCTTATGAACAGGACCAGAGGCGTTTATGAAATCACAACCTGTGTCACAACATGCCAGTGGTGAGGGGAGTACGATTTGACTACCCTGCTTGAGGATATCCTGTATGCTAAATGATATTCCTGTAATTTTTTCTCTATTTCTAGTGGAGAATTTTGAAGATTCTCACTCGATACGAGATGGTGCATCATGATAATCCCTCCTGTTCTGAGGTTATCAACTGCGTGGCGAATGTAGGCTGGCGAGCTGAAGTGACCCATTACAATCAGATCAGCTTTTTCTGGCAAGGTTATGGTTGAACAGTCTGCATTAAATGTTGTGAAGATTTCCTGGACCTTATTTTGCTTTATGTTGGTCACTAAATATTGGTACGAAGCAGGGTTGATTTCTGCCGCGTAGATGTGATGAGGATTACCATATTTTGCAAGTGGAATAGAAAAATATCCTATTCCGGAAAACATGTCAAAGATTATTTTTCCTTTAACCTCAACGTGCTTCATTGATGAACGCACCCCAACGTTGCCTGGTGAGAACATTACTTTTGAAGGATCGAAAGCATATCTAATGCCGTTCTCAAGGTGAGTGACAGAACCACCGTTCCCAAAGAGAAGCTCAAGGGATGGGACTCTCAAAACCCCGCTTATTCTCCCGGAGTACCTGTAAACTGACTTTGCATTGAGTGCGCTAGCCATAATTTCTGCCAGGAGTCTGGGTTCAGCACCTCCATAGCGGATTATGATCGAATTCCCAAATCTGACCCATCTTCTTGGCAAATCGCCAACCTTAATCCCTATTTCGCTTGCCCTTCTGGATATCACAGATATTGGTGCTTCCGGGACAGGTCTCTCAAGCAGATCTATATCAACAATCCGGTGACCTGGCAAGCCTCGGTCCGAAAGAATTGGAACATAAACATATTCAGTATCTGCCATTATCCTTTTTTTCTTGTCTACAAGACCTGATTTTAGGAAAGTTCTCAGTTCCTTTTCCGCTGACTTCCTTGGAAGTGCAATTGCCTTCATACCTTTCCCAGACCTTCAATCCAGATTTGTCTGCGGCTCAAGTAATTTTCTACCTTATTCATGATATAAATCTATCGATGGAAAAGATCGATTGACCGCAGTGGCAACGTTTAATCTCAATATGTCATTTCCAGCCATGACTGGATCTTCTACCCAATTCTCAAAAGCCAAGGAATTGTTCCCTGGAGGCGTTAATTCACCTGTCAGGTCCTATGAGCCGTATCCAAGATATATTTCCAAAGGTAAAGGGGCATCAATTTACGACATAGAAGGTAACAGCTACACAGACTATTGCCTTGCTTATGGGCCCTTGATTCTGGGACATGCACACCCATCAATGAAGAAAGCGCTCTCTAAAGCAGCCGAGGTTGGGGTTAATTTTGGCGCTCCGACAGAATTCGAGATTGATCTTGGGACATCAATAAAGGCCGCTATACCTGCGATGCAGAAGATGAGGTTCACCTCATCCGGAACAGAAGCAACCATGCATGCAATCAGGCTTGCAAGATCATATACCAGGAAGAAAATGATCATTAAAGCTGAAGGCTGCTTTCATGGTTCACATGACTATGCACTTATCAAGGCAGGAAGCGGAGCTCTGACGCATGGAGAGCCTTCGTCACCGGGCATTCCCGAGGAAGTGGCAGGAACCGTTGCAGTTGCTGCTTTCAACGATATGGACTCATTCAGAAGTTTGATCAGAGAGAAATCAGGGAAGGTGGCAGCAGTTATAGTAGAGCCAGTTATGGGCAATGCAGGTGTTATCCTTCCAGAAAATGGATTTCTTGCAGAGCTCCGGGAGCTGACATCAGACAATGATATACTCCTGATTTTTGATGAGGTGATAACAGGATTCAGGTTCCACTATGGCGCATATCACACACAGATTGGTGTTACACCGGATCTCATCACCCTGGGAAAGATAATCGGAGGAGGATTGCCAATTGGCGCATTTGGCGGTCGTTCAGATATCATGAGTCAGGTTTCTCCAGAAGGCAAAACATATGTCTCAGGCACTTTTTCAGGAAATACATTATCAATGCTTGGAGGAATAGAAACACTTCGTGTTCTTAAAAAAGCAGATTATTCAAGACTTAATAGCATGGTTGAAAAGATGTCCTCTGAACTATCCGACGTCATAGGAAAGAATGTGCAGTGCAGCGTAAATCACATAGGAACGATGTTTCAGATCTTCTTCAACCGGGCCGGCGTAAGCAGCTATTCTGATGCAATAAAGTCAGACCAGATGCAATTCCTTCGCTATTTCAGGTTTGCGCTTGATTCTGGTATTTACATGCCGCCGAGCACGTTCGAAACCAATTTCGTGAGTTTCGCGCACACAGCAAAAGATATGGAAAGGATGATCTCAATGACAGAGGAGTTCTTCAGGCAATGACACGAATAAGGGTTGGGACCAGGGGCAGTAAACTTGCACTTATTCAAACCAGAATGTTTACTGAACTCCTCGCAAGTTATGGGATTGAATCGGAAATAATAGAGGTAGAAACAGCAGGCGATGTCAACACGGATACTCCAATTTACGAGATGGGCGGGACTGGTGTTTTTGTATCTGAACTAAACAGGCAGATAGTTGAGAAAAAAATAGATGTTGCAGTGCACAGCGCCAAAGACATTCCTACAGTGCTTCCGGAGAATGTGGAGATAGCCGGTGCGTTGAGGCGAGGATCAGTGGAGGATATTCTCATTTCAAAGACTTCCCTGGAAAAGCTGAAGCCAGGATCTGTTATCGGTACATCCAGTCTAAGAAGGATTCATGAAATTAGGTTTTTCAGGCCGGATTTGTCTGTGAAGAGCATAAGAGGCAATATTGATACAAGAATTCAGAAATATCGAAATGGAGAGTATGATGCTATCATGATGGCTAAAGCCGCTTATGAAAGGCTTGAATTAAAGGAGAATGCATATACAATGGATGTTCGTTCTTTTCCACCCGCTGCCAACCAAGGAATAATAGCTATAACAGCAGCGAAGGGATCAGAGCATTCTTCAATGCTGAGGAGGGTTTCCGATCCTGCTGCGTTATCTGAGCTTTTTCTGGAGCGATCCGTACTTTCCGAACTTGAACTTTCGTGCAACGACCCTGTTGCTGTACTTGCAAGAGGCGGCAATCCTGCAAGACTCTTCGTGAGGGTATATTCACTTTCAGGAAGAGAATACAAGGACTTTGAATCTTCTGTAATGAATGATCAAGATGCTTCAGAATTTACCTCCGCCATAAGGAAGAAGATACCAGGGACCTTTGGATACGTATGGAAAAGAGAAACTTCCTGATCACGACCCGCCCCGCGGAAAAGAACAGGCAAACGCTAAATGCAGCCTGTTTTGATATCAAGAATGTCCCGCTGACAAGAATAGATAGGAACGTTGATATCAATGCTCTGAGGAATCAGCTGGAGAATTATTCTCCGGATTTTGTTGTCCTTACAAGTAGAATTGGATCAGAAATATTCCTGGATGCCGGGGTGCATGGCAGTTTCACGATAATGTGCATTGGAAAGAAAACTGCTGAGCCTTTTTTGCACTCTGGATATAAAGTCCTTGTTGCAAGGGAGCAGAACTCTTCAGGGTTGATCGAACTGGTCTCTTTCCACGCCCGGAAAGAATCACGCATTGCTCTCTGCCGGAGCAGACAGCATGATACCATTCTGGATGAATACCTAGCTTCAAAAGGCCATAACTTCAGGTGTTTCGACCTATATGCAATAGAAGAATTGCATCCACCATTCCTTAGAAATTATCTCGCAAGCCAGGAATGCAGAGGGATAATTCTCACCTCTTCCATGGAGGCAGTGAGTCTTGCCCATCTTCTGGGTGAATACATGCTATCCACAGAGTTCAGGAAGAATAAGGTATTCTGTATCGGTAAACCTAGCTACGAAACTGCCAGAAAACAAGGATTTGAATGCGAAATTCTCAAAAACGAAAGCGACGTAGATGCAATCATTGATGAAATATCAAAAAGACATTGCAATAGCGGGGAATGGATTTGAACCATTGATCTACGGGTTATGAGCCCGTCGGGATTTCCTAACTACCCTACCCCGCTTTTCTCCTGTATCTGAAAGGAATATAAGGTTCTTGCCTGCGCGCACATCGGATAAGTGAATCAATTCCTCTACTGCACGGGTCCAATAACAAATAGAACAGGCTACCTGAAGGATTCTTCAAGTTTCTTCAGTTTGATGTTCTTGACCTGTTTTTCAAGATACTGGTATACAGTTCTCTGCTTACTGCCGGCAATAAGCCGCATAACAGCCTCCTTTCCATATTCAATGGAGATGTAATCTCCTATGATCGATACTGTGTCGCCATAAATTGATATGTGTGTTAATGTCATCTCTTCTATGATCTGCCTGGTTCTTCCATTCCTGCCAATAAGCCTGCCCTTGATTTCGCCTATCCTGTGGCTACCTGGTTTGGCAAACTCCCTCAATGAAATTATGTAAAGAGTGTAATCTTCCTCAAAGAGCAGGAAAGCCTTTTCTGGACTGAACCCCCTTCCTATTGCCTGAATGACAGACGCGGTGAGCGTTGCCTTGAGTGCATCATCTTTCTGGATTATTGATACTTCTCCTTCTTCTGAATCAACCCTGAGGCTGACATGACCCTTCTCCTCTATTTCCCGCCGTGTAATGCCATTCCTGCCTATGAGCGCAGCGATCCTGTCTTTGGGTATTCTCTTTGTTCCAGCTATCATTCAACTTCTCCAGTAACGAAGGAAAGGAGATCGTTAACATTACATTTAACTTCTTTCCTGTTAAAGAAATTGCAAACATTTTTTACATCCCGCTCCAGGAATATCATGGCTGAAGGATGCTCGATACTGACAGACTGACCAAAATCTATCATGTAGACCTTTCCACGATAAGTCAGCATATTATACTCGCTAAGATCGGCATGAACAATTTCTGCCTTTGTGTAAAGCAGGCGCATGCTTTCCCTGACCTGGGAAAATGCATCTGTCATGTCTATGGTAGATTTACGAAGTTCTGGAGCAGGCGAAGCCTTTGTGCCCAGGTATTGCATAACGATAATATTCTGATGGAACCCTATTGGCATGGGCACATTGATGTGACATTCCCTTGCGGTCTTGAGGTTGACGAACTCTTTTCTTGTCCAGAGATAAACAATACGAGATCTATCCTTCTTTTCATGCTCAAATCGTCTGTCCCCCTGTACATACAGATAGAGGTTGGAAAACCTCAGTGTTGACATCTTGAATATCTTCACAACAATAGGTTTCTTCTTACTGTAAGCCTTGAAGACGATGCTCTCTTTACCTGACATTATTGGATAATCCAGGTAATCGATGTCGAATTTCTTCATGCTCTCGAATACAGCCTTTAATGTCCTGAGATCAAAAACTATATCCTGTGTTTTTCTACCTGGATCCTCTGTCCTGATGAATTCCTTGGAAAAAATTAACTGTTCGAGTGCCGACCGATCTTCTGCTGTCATTTGAACATGTCTATTACTTCTGGCAGAATACTGTTTCTGCTCAGGTAACCTGCCTGCGTTTGTGTGTATCTATAAACTACATCTGCCCTGTCTTTCTGGAATTCCCATGGCTTGACAATAACGAGGTCGCCTTCACGTATCCACATTCTCTTCTTCATCTTGCCCGGGATTCTGGAGTTACGCGTAAATCCGTCCTCGCACATTACGCTCAATCGTGATGCACCTGATAGCTTCTCAACTAACCCGAACATCTCTCCCTTCTTCTTGTTTGGAAGAATTACTCGTATATTTTCCGGATTCTCATCTTTTGGTTGGTTGAAGCTCATTATTTCGTGGTGGATATTATATCAATGGATATAAAGAGACATGTTGCAAAGCGCACAGACAGGATTATCTGCATATCAAAGGTGCCGTATTATTCACCGTCAACCATAGCTCCGGCATCTGGTTCATGATGATTGATTTCACATCGATGCATGATAATTGCCGAACGTCTCCAATGCATCCGGCATAGGTCAAATAGACCATTTAAGGCTGGAAAAACCCGTCATTGCTTGATTGCTAGATTCCTGATGTTGAAGAACCTCTGCACAGTATCCCTGAAAAGCTTGATGTTTCTTCCTTCTTTTCCTATGGCCTTCCCGATCTCCATTGGATCTACTGAAACAAGAACATCGGTTGTTCCCTCTTTCCAGTTTACCTGTATCTCCTTGACACCAAGGCGGAAAAAGATGTTCCTGACAAAGTTTATAAGGTCATGGGATGCCTCCGCCACAAGTATGTGTTTGTTTGTCTTCTGCTTAAGTTCAGCCACGAAAGAGGGGTTGCGCTTGAACAGTTCAGCCATTTTTTTCTCCCCGACAATGAACACGATCATATCCTCATTTTCCAGACATTCTTTGAGCTCCGTATGTGCGATTCTTTCAAAGATCGCAATATAGCCCATGATCTTGTTGTCCACAACGATATCTTTCATTTTACAATTCAGTTTCCTTTACGATATACCAGATTTACCGAGCCTGTTCCCAGAGTGATTGGCTGTCCGACTATTATGTTCTCTGCAACACCAGTCAACGGGTCAATTTCTCCTGATATTCCTGCGTGCAGGAGATGTTTCGTCGTTATTTCAAATGCGGCCCTGGCAAGCACGCTGCTCTTCTTGCCTGAGATTCCCTGCCTCCCAACTGCTCTCACTTGGCCCGTGAGTGTCATCATGTCCGATACGAGCATGAGGTGCCTCTGGTCAACTTCAAGACCCTGCTCCTGCAAAGTCCTGAGGGCTTCCTGAAACACAGCGTTCCTTGCAGCTTCTATTCCAAGCACCTCGTAAATCTCGCTTATGTCATTGGTGAAAGTCCTGTTTGTATCTATCTCATCGATGTCAAGAACACCTCTAAGGTTGGATCCCTGAGTATATATGACCCAATCCTTCGATGGCTCCAGTCTTGCCATTGCCCTCTTGATACCGGGCACACCCTTGATTGTGAGCGATTTCAGCTGTTCCTGCAGTTGATAGAGTTTCTTGAAAGATTCCTGAACTGGTTTCACGACAATGCCAGCAGACTTCTTGCCTTCCTCAATGTTAAGGACCTTGCCTTTCAGCCTTGAAAGTGAATTTATCAGATCGTCCTGAGTGATGAGTCTTTCCGCCATTCTGTTCTTTATTGGAATTATGGCAACTGACATGTTCACGGTGTCAGTTTCTATATCACAAACATCAAGAAGTGCAGTATTTTCTATCAGCTTGATCACGCTCTCTACGGCTTCTCTTGAAGCCTGAAATTCAGGTTTAAGATAGATAGTCATGGATGGGGTGCTGGGGGTTCTCCTTGCATCGACGATCTCGATTAGCCTTGGCAAACCAAGTGTAACATTCATTTCTCTGACACCAGCAAAGTGGAAAGTCCTCATTGTCATCTGTGTACCTGGTTCTCCTATACTCTGAGCAGCAACTATGCCCACAGCTTCATAAGGATCTATCTGCTTGCTGTTGATTTCTTCATTCACTCTTTCGAGCACAGACTTTATCTCCTTTTCAGGAAGATCATGAATCTTTGGTGCAAGGTCCCTCGCAACTGAGTAAGGCAGTGTTATTCCCATAGCTTTTGCCTTCTCAATGACCTTCCTCTCTTCGGCGCTTATAATGCCATCCAGGGACTCTTTTTCCGTAATCTTCATGGAAAGGCGTTCCGCAATTGCAAATGTCTTGAGCCCCTCCAGAGGGAGAGAGAATTCAGAAAACGGAATCGGGGATATCTCCTGTATACTCTCTATTTTCAGGACGGCTTTTAGGCCATCCTTCTTCTTCTTTATCAGGTTCTTTTGCTTTTTAAGTGGTTCTGCGGAGCTTATGACTACCCTGTATCTTGCAGTCTTCATGTCGATTGCAATATATCCTTCCTTCGGGACTTCTTCGGGTAGGTTAAAATCAACGGCGTAGAAGCATGGAACACCAGCAGTTATACCCTCAACATTCTTCCTGCTGTCTTTCCAGAGGATAACGTTCATTGTTTCGCCTCCTGTTCCTCATCCATAAGTATGAAATCCATGTCAACCGTTTTGCCATGATCGCTCTTTGTTGGGTCAACACCATCTTCGCCGTACTTGAACTGCACGATCTCACCCACTGTATCCTGAACTCTTCTTTGCTCGTCGACCTTGAGATCCTCGAATGCGTTGATAAGTCTCCTCTGCATGTAACCGGAACGCGATGTTCTGACAGCTATATCGACAAGTCCCTCTCTTCCTCCAATACTGTGGAAGAAGTATTCAAGAGGCTCCAGTCCCTTCTTATAAGAGGACTGAACAAAGCCCCTCGCGTATGCACCGATATCGCCTTTCCTGAAGTGCGGGAGGGTTCTTCCGCTATAACCCCTGTTAATCCTTCCTCCTCTAACTGACTGCTGTCCTACCATTCCTGCAACCTCAGAAATATTCAACATTTTAGCCCTTGCCCCGGATCTTGCCATAATCACAGATGGGTTGTTCAGACCAAGGTACGCACTCGCGATCTTACCTGATTCGTCACGAACCTGACCAGTCAGCCCAAGAATCTCCATCTCAAGGGTTTCCTCAAGTGATCTTCCCGGCATTGACTCAAGCAAGCCCTGGTTGTAGCTCTCAATTACCTTGTTGATCTTATCTACGACCTCCACTGATATCTCTGCTATCTGGGCAACTGCGTTTTCAGGTATGTCATAGTCTGCAATCCCTGTTGAGAAACCCCGGCTGCTTATGAATCCAACTGCCAGCCTTGTCATACGATCGATGAATTTTGAGCTTTCCTGCGCCCCAAATTTCCTGAATATTTTATCAATTATGATACCGGAGAATGGACCAATAGCTGATTCGTCAATTGTTCCGGTGGTCATCTTTCCATTGATAATCAGGACGTCCTTATCCTCTGGCCTATCCTCATATTCGCAGCGATCCTTCGCACCTGAGCAGAGTTTACTCCTGAACTTGACATTTAGGCCTTCCGGTAGAATACTTGAAAAGATCGCCCTACCTCTGTAATACTTCTTTCCATCGATTATTTCAGGTTCAGGCATCCTAGGATCAGGCACGTAACACATGATGTGCATTGTCTCCTCTTCTGTGAATAGTGGATTAAGGTGTGTCAGAAGGAATAGTGATGTGATATGATCATGGATACCACCGATAATCGGGCCACCAAACCTTGGTGACATTATCTGTTCCTGAACCTTCATTATAATCCTTGCCTCTGCTCTTGCCTCCTCCTTCTGCAGTATATGAAGATTCATTTCATCTCCATCGAAATCAGCATTGTAGGGGGTACAAACAGCAAGGTTAAACCTGAATGTCTGCCCCGAAAGGATTCTGACAGTGTGACCCATCATGGACATTCTATGCAGGGATGGTTGTCTGTTAAACAGGACAATGTCTCCTTCCATTAGCTGTCTCTCAACTGTCCATCCAACCTCAACCCTTTTTGAACTTTCCTCGGCGTTCTGCACAGTGACTTTCATCCTTCTTCCGTCTGGCCTGATAATGTAGTTTACACCAGGAAGGTATCTTCCAAGTTCATCTCTCGGTTCAGGACCGTGCTTGACGATCTCCCTGACACTTTCGAGGTTGAAGATATTGATCATCACAGGGACGGTAAGTTCACGTGCCGCTTTCTCTGGAACACCTATTTCATTTATTGAAAGGAATGGTTCTGGCGATATCACCGTTCTTGCTGAGAAATTAACCCTCTTACCCGAAAGGTTTGATCTGAATCTGCCTTCTTTTCCTTTTAGTCTCTGGGCAAGTGTTTTCAGAGCTCTCCCTGACCTGTGCCTTGCAGGCGGTATGCCGGCAGTCTGATTGTCAAAATATGTCGTTACATGGAACTGCAGCAGATCCCACAGATCTTCTATGATCAGCTGTGGAGAACCGTTATCCCTGCTTTCGCGGAGACGCTGACTGATCCTGATGATATCAACAAGCTTGTGCGTTAGGTCGTCTTCGCTTCTCTCTCCTGTTTCAAGCGTTATCGATGGTCTTACGTTAATGGGTGGAACTGGCAAGACTGTAAGTACCATCCACTCTGGTCTCGCGACCTCATAGTTCATTCCGAAAAGGAATAGTTCCTCGTTGGGTATCTTCTCAAGTCTTTCCCTGATTTCCTTTGGTGTTATCTTGATCTGCTCTTCCCTGAATGTTGTTGGCTTGTCAAGGAATACTTTCTTCTGCTGCGCACCGCAGTGAGGACATATAGGAGCAGAAGATGCTTCCTCAATGTATCTCTTGGATGCAATAGAAAGAGCGTCCGGATCGCTTGTGGTACTTTTGATTTCGTTTACCCTTGCCCTGAATTCTTCAAGTCTCTCAGGAACCAGTTTAACTCTGCCACAAGTTCCGCAGGCTGCATCAAGGAATGTTTTGATCTCTTTTATGAAGCCCACATGAACGACAGGCATTGCAAGTTCAATGTGCCCGAAATGCCCTGGACACTCGTCGACCTTTCCTCCGCAGGTTGCGCATTTTAGACCCGGTTCTATGACGCCAAGGTGAAGATCCATCAAGCCTCTCTCAATGGGATATCCATCGTCGTCGTATGTATCAGCTGTGATGACCTTTATCTGGGACATCTTCCTGATTTCTTCCGGAGACAGCAGTGCAAAATTTATAGAAAAAATTCTTTTAGATATTCCCTCGTTCATTTTAGATCACCCAATATAAGACGCATCATTACACCCATTGAAGAAAGCTCATCCCTCATTAGCTTGAAAGCATAGCTGGTCTCAACTGCATGGATATTTCCCGTATTACCGCACACCGGGCATTTGAGGGTACCCTTTCTCCTGTCATAAATTGCGAGATGCCCGCATTTTGGATTTCCACATATATAGAGAATGGTGCCATCACTCTGGTCTAGGAGCCTGTCCTTGATGACCATTGCAGCCCCATGTGCAATGAGCGTATCTCGCTCCATTTCTCCGAACCTTAGACCTCCCTGTCTGGATCTTCCTTCCGTTGGCTGTCTTGTGAGTATCTGAACCGGTCCTCTGGATCTGGCATGGAATTTACCTGCCACCATATGGTGCAATTTCTGGTAATATATGACTCCTGTAAAGATATCAGCCTTGAATTTTGTTCCAAGAATGCCGTCATACATGACCTCGGTTGAGGATCTCCTGAATCCGTATTTCTCCAGGCCATCCCTGAGTCCTCTTTCCGGTTCTCCGGAAAATATGGTACCGTCTATCGTCGATCCCTTCATTGAGGCAACCTTACCACCGATCATTTCCAGTATATGACCTACTGTCATTCTGGATGGTATGGCGTGAGGATTGATGATAATGTCCGGAATAATTCCTTCCTCTGTAAACGGAAGGTCTTCTTGTGGAACTACAGCACCTATTACTCCTTTCTGGCCGTGCCTTGATGCAAACTTATCGCCAAGTTCAGGTATCCTTTCGCTCCTGACCTTTATTTTTACGACCTTACTATTGCTTTCTGATACAGTGAGAATGACGTTATCGATATATCCCTGTTCATTCGGTCTCATGGTTATTGCGGATTCACGCCTGCGCTGTGGTCCCAGCTTGTCGCCGCCTTCCTCCAAGAATCTCGGCGGAGATGTCTTTCCAACGAGCACGTCTGAGCCCTGAACATAAGATTCCGGATATATTATGCCTTCCTCGTCCAGGTTCCTATAATATTCCTCTGCCCTTGCTCCCAGGACATCGTGAGTGGGTATCTCAAATTTGTCTTCCTGTCCTCCTGGGTACCTTCGCTCTTCGGCACTGTAGGTTCTGAAGAAGGAACTTCTTCCAAGACCGCGCTCTATCGCCGCCTTATTGAATACGATTGCATCCTGGATATTGTAACCCTGGTACGAAAGTATTGCAACGACGAAGTTCTGCCCGGCCGGCTTTCTGTCGTAGTTGATGTAATCCATTACTCTTGTCTTAACTAGAGGTGCCTGCGGATAGTGAAGCAGGTGCCCTCTTGTATCGCTTCTGATCCTGAAGTTAGATGCATATAAGCCGATGCTCTGCTTGGTCATAGCAGCCGCCATTGTTATCCTTGGCGAAGAGTTATGTTCCGGATATGGAATGACGGAGGCAACAACACCAAGGATGAGTGATGGATCAATTTCAACATGTGTGTGATCTTTGTTCAGTAGCTTTTTAGATGTAAATCTGGCGCCGCATTCACCGCACTCAAGCTGGACTGTATCTCCCTCAGTCTTTCCGGGATTGACCCATCCTACGATGTTCCTGTGCAGATAAGTTGAGCAGTTAGGACATTTATCAGGTATTTCATATGCGTAGATCGCAATCAGAAGGTTCTCTTCCTCTTCAGCGTCAATCCACTCAATGTATCCATGCTCCACCGCTTCATTTATCGTGAACTCTCCGCTGTCGATCTTCTTCAGAGTCTCTTTGTCAACTGTTACATCCGCATCCTTTACCGTCAGCAAAGGTCTTCTCAGTCTTCCCCTGTCACAGTTAATGATGACCTCATTGGTTTCTGTATCATGTTTAACGTTGACTTCACTTGAAAGACGCCCGGCCCTTCTCTCCTTTCTTATCAGGGCCGTTAGATTGGCAGGATTCTCATGATATCCCACGAAATCACCGTTAACGTATACCCTGCCCAGCTTGTTTCCAATCTCTGCCTCTTCCATAAGGTTATTTGCCGAAAGAAGCTGTAAAACTGGCGCTTCGTCTATGCCCTCTGTTACGTTTATGAGAAGAGCCGCATTTTTAACCAGCCCACAATTCTGTCCTTCAGGTGTTTCGTTAGGACAAATTCTACCCCACTGTGTCGGGTGCAGGTCGCGCGCCTCAAAGTGCGGCTGCGATCTTGTAAGCGGGGAAATTATTCTTCTTAAATGACTCAGGGTGCTCACGTTAGAGACCCTATCAAGAAGCTGTGATATTCCTGTTCTTCCGCTGTTCCAGCTTCCAGTTGACATTGCATGAAGGATCTTCTGCGTTAGAAGATCCTGTCTAATAGCTGGTCTCAAACGGATACCTTTCTTCCTGTTGAATGTTCTCTCAAGCTGGTATTTCAGATCCTTCATAACGGACTGGAATGCAGCCCTGAAGAGTTCTTCCATCAGATCTCCAGTAAGTTTGATCCTTTTGTTAGAAAGATGGTCTTTATCGTCCTCTTTCCTGATTCCAAGATGCAGTTCCAGAAGTGATCTGGCCATTCTTCCGAGATATACAGCCTTCTTCAATCTATCCTCAGGCATATCACCTAGGTGAGGAAGCAGTGATTTGTCCAGCATCTGGGAGACTTTTTTCTCCCTGAATTCTTTTGCCTGTCCTGCTGCAAATCTCTTTTCCAGATATGAGATTGCATCAACTGTTGTGTTAACTCCTGAAGGTGGAAGGTATTTTGGATCGTGAGCATCCTCAATGTTTGAATAGATAATTGGTTCCATTCCCCTTACTGATGCAATTGAATCATGAATCCTTACGTCTTTTTCCAGGCCAAGTGCCTTCATGAGTATTACTAGCGGAATGGTTCCAGCAACTGATGGTATTGTAACACTAATACTGCCATCCGTCTGCTTTTCCATAGAAGTGAGGGCCCTGAATCCGCCCTTCTGTGAAAAGACCTTGGCAACTTCGAGCATGGAGTCATATTTTTCCTCATGCTCAACAAGTATCTTGTTGGGTGCAAGATCCTCAAGCGAAACTATGGCGCGTTCTCCTCCGCCAATGATGAAATAACCGCCTGCGTCGTCTGGATCCTCGCCGACGTACTGCAACTTCTCTTTTCTGGTTCCGTTGACTGGACCACTATTTTTCTCAATATATGAATCAAGGTTGCTTTCGTGCAGTGTGCACACCTTGGATCTTATCATTACGGGGAGATCACCTATTTTGATTGTTTCTGGCTCCTTCTCCACACCATCCTCAAAGATCCTTACCTTAAGGTTAACGGGTGCCAGATAGTGGAGATCTCTGAGTCTTGCTTCATTCGGTGTTATCTGGTTTGAGGCACCGGAAGCTTCTTTGATTTCAGGTCTATCTACCCAAATGCTTGCCTCTGCCTGATTTTTTCCATTACCCTTCTTCCTTGAGAAATAAATTTTAATGTCACGACCACCCGTCTTTGTTTTGTCCAGCGTCATCATACCAGGTTCGTCTTCATCGGTGACCTTTGTTTCGTCTACAACCTGCTGCATTACGCTGTTTGGATTATTTTTTGTCGCAACAAAATAGTTGAATGATTCGATTTGGTGATTTACTATGCTTTCTGTTTTAAAAAATGCGTTAACAATCTCCTTCATCTAGAAACCTCTCTCACTACAACCCTATAATATCTTGAAATGCCAGCCGTAGGGCTCTTTCTTACGATTTCAATGATCCTCCCAGGCTCGATAGGACCATGTATCTCCTCTAATGCTCTTACGGCAGGGTCACTCTTAATAATTTTGGGCAGCAGTTCCTTCGATATCCCTAATTCGGATAAAACTCTTTCCTCGTTAACCTTCTCTACAAGATGGTGCTCGGGCACCATATCATGGTGCAACACGTTGTATTTCGCCATTTTATCACATCCACCGCGGGCCCGGGGGGGTTCGAACCCCCGACCACCTGGTTAAAAGCCAGATGCTCTACCTGACTGAGCTACGGGCCCTAAACGATAGCGCTCTGCATTGATACACTGAATATAAATATTAGTAATGCTATTTTTTATAGTTTAACATGTCGAATGTTAGATGTGCTTTTGGTAAGTAATGATCTGGCTGTGATCAAGGCAAAGTGAACGATTCCTGGTTAATTATTCTGCTTTGCTTTATAGAATATGCTATTTTAATATCAGGCTTTCAATTTCGGTGTGAGTATTCATGAAAGTAATGACAGACGGTCAGACCAAGAATATCCTTGCAGTATGGATGGAAGATAACTATGTGAGGATGATTGATCAGCGCAAGATTCCTGAGGCTGTTGAGATTTACACCGCCAAAAATAGCGAAGACATTGCACATTCAATCAAGGATATGATAGTAAGAGGAGCACCCGCTATTGGCGTTGCAGCAGCATATGGTCTTGCAATGGCAAAGAATGCAGGTGAAGATATGGAGAAAGCCGTAGAGTTAATTAGAAATACGAGACCAACAGCTTTCGATCTTTTCAAAGCAATATCATATATGAAGACTAATTCATTCGATTCAGGTGCTGCAAGGAGATATGCAAACGAGATCACTGGAAGGTGCAAGAAAATCGGCGAGATAGGCAACATGCTGATTAAGCAGAACAGTAGGATATTGACTCACTGCAATGCAGGAGCACTTGCAGTTGTTGATTGGGGAACTGCCCTAGCACCTATGCGAATAGCAAATTCAGAAGGTAAAAAGATAACAGTTTTCGTAGATGAAACGAGGCCCAGGCTTCAGGGAGCCAGACTGACGGCATGGGAGCTTGCACAGGAAGGGATAGAGCATTACATTATAGCGGATAATGCTGCGGGGTATTTTATGAGAAAAGGTGAGATAGACCTTACCATCGTAGGTGCTGACAGGATAGCAGCAAATGGAGATTTTGCCAATAAAATAGGCACATATGAAAAGGCAGTACTGGCTAAAGAGAACGGGGTACCTTTCTATGTTGCTGCGCCAGGAAGCACTTTTGATTTCTCGCTTAAGACTGGAGATTCTATACCAATCGAGGAAAGAGGAGAAGAGGAAGTGCTGACCATCGGGGAAAAGCGTCTTGCACCGGAGATGTCAAGGTCCAGAAACCCCGCGTTTGATGTTACACCCAGCAAGTATGTAACCGCGTATATCACGGAGTACGGGCTGTTCCAGCCAGACAACCTTCGATCGCTGAAGGCGAAAATGGATTCTGACCTTTTCATGCGTTAGTTCAATACTTCAGTGCTCTGCCAGAAATTCAGGCAGAATGTTCTTCGCTCGTTCCCTTAATTCCTGGTGCCGCTTCAGGAAAGCGTTGACCCGTTCGATCAGCAGAGACTTCATTTCTCCGCTCAGCAAGGACCCGGAAATATAGTCATCATGTATCTTTTTCAATTTAACGTCATCTGGCTCGAACATTATTTTCAGCCATTGAAAGCTCACGTCGATTTCGGGATTGCCTCCAAGTTTTCTGTGTTCCTCGACAGAAGTCCTGCCACCTGAGAATGCGTATTTGTTTATCTTTTTTCTGACTACGCTTTCACTATCAGTAACAAAGATAGCGTTATTCGGATCCGAGGAACTCATCTTTCCATCCACCCCTGAAAGCGGGGGGATAAAGATGCTCATGATGCTTGCGGGCTTAAGATAGCCAAGTCTCGGAAGTACATCTCTCGCTATCCGGAAGTGCGGATCCTGATCAATTCCATACGGGATCAGGCAGGGTACGTTCTTGCCGGCCCGCACACTTTCAATCATTGCCGGGACTGCCTGCATGCTTGTGTAAAAAATCATACCTATATTTGCAGAAACATCGAAACCAAAAGTGGCCTTTACTGTTGAGAATGTAATCTTCTTGGCTATCCTAATGGCCTGGGGATATAACAACCCTGACCTGTCCGTATCAATCATAATCTCCGTAAGTTTCGGATCAAATCCAAGAGCCACTATGTCCAGTGCGTTATCAAGGGCAAGGGAATGTGTCGTATCTGGATCAAGGTCTTCGTTGAACATGAATTTCTCATCGTCAGTGATCTGGAAAATCAGCTTAGCATGAAACTTATCCTGAAGCCATTTAGTAAAAACCCATGGCACTAGATGTCCTATATGGGTATGATCTGATGGCCCTCTTCCAGTGTAAAGGTAGAATTTTTCTCCTGCACTGATCTGCTGAAGAAGCCAGCCCAGATCCCTGTGCGTAAAAAAAATGCCTCTTCTGAGCATGAAGTGGACATCACCCCCTGTGAGGCTGGAAAGTGAATTGATAATATTCTGATCAATTGGTTCGGTTCCGAACTTTGTCATGATTTTATCGTAATCAACCTTCCCGGAAACCTCCCATGGAGTCATTTTCGAATCTTCAGAATCTTTCATGTTTGCTGTTCCTTACCGCCAGTTATCTATATGTAATAGAAAAAATATTACTTACAGGGCTGAACAAATCAAGAAAATTATTGGAAAGTGATGACAGCGACCCCCATTTCCCATCCCCTCGCGGAAGACAGTACGCGTGAAGGGCACAGTGAGCTTTACCGTCGGGTTCGGAATGAGACCGGGTGTTACCCCACTGTTATGGCCGTCACCACACCCAGATTAATTTTCTATATATAATTCTGATCATCACAGAATTGAAGCTATTCTAATTCTCCTCAAACCTATATGTTGCCATATTCTTCAAGGAAAGAATTAATGCTAAGCGGCTCCTAGCTTATAAATAAAGAGTAAACTTCCTCCTATTATTACAGATTTTCCCTATTATTAGTCTGTTCTAGTTTTTAGACGATTTTTTATGATAGAATTTTTATACTGTTTAATATTATGTAATGAAAGTAGGAGGCTCCACATAGTGCTTAATGATTACTTATTGTCCCTTTTCCGTTCATTTTTCAGGCAGAATTATGGCAATTCCCTTATAATAAAGGGTAAGCCAGGTGCAGGAAAAACTTCCTTCGCACTTGAACTACTGAACGTAGTTAGAGACGAGGTTCCTGTCCATTATATTTCAACAAGGGCATCAGAGGATCCTCTCCTCTTAAAATTCCCGTGGCTCCAGGAGATATCCTCCGGTAAGAGAAGCAGGAACAGGGAAACCGAAAGGTTGTCCGAGGCGTCCAAGGTAAACCTTGAGAACCTTGAGAAAATGATAGAGGAAGGGCGTCTCGCAAATGGCAGCCATGGAGACATTCAGACAGGTCTGGTCATGAATGTGGAGGAACTCCTCCCGGAGCTGGAATATCTTTATTCTTTTGTAGATAAGAATCTATCCAGGAATCCTATCATTGTAATTGATTCCATTGAAGCCCTGTCAGAGAAGTATGATCTGGATTCATCGCTACTCTTTTCCATAATACAGAAAGATCTTGTGGAGGCATCAGGAGCGAACGTGATAGTTGTTATGGAAAGCGAAGGGGAGAACAAACTTGATTACTATTCGGATGGAGTTGTTGCAATGTCATATGAACTCCCGTACAACTTCCTCATCAGAACTGTGAGGATAGAGAAGTTGAGAGGGGTTTCAATCGGTTCCAGTCCTATCTATATCTACTCGCTTGACGAGGGCAGGTTCCACTCTTTCAATAGGGATAAGATCATATATCCCTCAACCAGGATAACAAGCCCTTCGACCGATGTAATCAGCCAGATTGAGGTTCCATTCGGTAATAATGATTTTAATTCTGTCCTTGAGCTCAACAATGGGAACATACCCATAGGCTCCGTGATTGTTTTACACAGAAAGGGAAAATCAACCTCAGTAGACAAGTATGTTAACCTGCTCAAAAACAACCTTATAAAGCAGACCATATCGGAGGGTCGAGGCGTTATTGACATCACTTCGTCCAACTATGAATCATCAAGGATCCTTTCCCAGTGTCTCGATCCTGAATGGATGAGTCATTACATAACTGCCGAGAAATCCGACAGGCAGAGCCCTTATATTATCAACCTTGGAGGTAAGAGCATGGTAGAGGACTTTCCAGCAGAAGTTGTTGACTTCTATCTTTCATCATCACGTAAACCTAATGTGTATGTATTCTCCACTGATTTTCTGGAATTCGTATACGGTTCGACCTTTTATGGGGATCTTGCTACCCTAATAAACAGCCTGCGTTCAAATGGGATAATATTTATTGTCGCTGACGACGATGAATTTGAGAAGATACTGCACTTTGGTACTTACGTAATCCACATGTCCGATAATTATGGTTACGTCACCGTGAACTCTACTCCGTCGGATCTATATCTCTGCAACATTGAAAATGACCAGGAAGGCTGGCCTTCCATAAGGCTTTCAATCATGGTATAAGGATTATACTGTTTATACCAACATCCTTGATTCTAACTATATTTTCATCGAACTCGTCTTCTTCAGCGTAGATCTGGAGCAGTATTCTTAGGAGATGTTCCATCGTCCCTGTTATACCTGATTGCATTTCAGTGTGCTTATAAACAATTGTTACTTTCAGCCTGTTGCCAGATAGGTCATAGGTGATTTTTCCAATTTCCTTCTCATCTGAATGAATGGATTCTATAAAGCGCTGGCCGCCATTGCTCATTTCGCTCTTTATCATCTTCTGCAGACTAGAACTCAGTAAAACTTCTCCGCTTGCAGTCAGTTGATACATACTTTATCAAGAAGATAGACTGACATCCTCTCCTCCCTAAAGGATTGGAGGTTCCTGCTTCATCGACGTGCCTTTATCATTCATTCCAAAGGTCTTATTCCATCTCACGCCACGTTTATGTGGTTTATCAGGCGTTAATTCCCCGCTGTCCGTGGGTACTGATCTTGCTATAGTACAGGAATTATTAAACTTTCCGCGATTCATCTCCTCCCTGAAGGTCGGAGCTTTCTTGCTCATACTTTCGTAAGATTTAACTCATTGCTTGTCCTAACTGGAATGTGTTTCCTACAGAGAGGATGCGAAGACTGCGGAAGAGCGAGTCGATGCGTGACCTGGTGTCTGAAACACAGATCAGCAAACAAAAGCTCATAATGCCTGTTTTTGTGGACGAAAACCTCAAGGAACCTTTGAAAATAGATACAATGCCTGGAATTCTTCGCCTGCCTCTGGGAGCTTTGGAAGAGTATTTTGGAAGACTTGAAGATCTTGGCATTCGATCGGTGCTGCTCTTTGGAATACCCAAATTAAAGGATTCTATGGGAACGGCGGCATATGATACAGAAGGAGTGGTTCAGAAAGCTCTCCGCATATGCGACGAATCATCCAGACTAATAAGCATAGCTGATCTATGCCTGTGCGAATATACCGATCACGGGCATTGCGGTTTGATACAGAATGGAAAAGTAGACAACGATTCCACGCTTGAAACTTACGGAAAAATTGCAACGTCTTATGCTGAAGCCGGCGCTGATATGGTGGCTCCGAGCGGCATGATGGACGGTCAGGTTGCCGCCATACGTTCAGCTCTTGATGCCGCAAATTACAGGGATACAGTAATAATGGCATACAGTGCAAAATACTCCTCTTTTTTATACGGACCGTTCAGGGATGCTGCTGAATCAACGCCCAAGTTCGGTGATCGCAGATCCTATCAGATGGATTTCAGGAATTCGAGGGAGGCTCTCAGGGAGGTAGAACTGGACGAAGTGGAAGGAGCTGATATTGTGATGGTCAAACCGGGCCTCTTCTATCTGGACGTAGTAAGTCGGGTTCGAAGAATGACAAAGAAACCACTGGCAGTATACAGCGTCAGCGCGGAATACACTATGATAAAGAATGCGGTAGATCTCGCTCTTGCCCAGAGGGAAATTATTAACGAAGCAATTTATGCTCCATTTCGTGCCGGTGCAGACATGCTGATCACGTACTTTGCCGAGTTTTACGCTGAGAACTTTTGATGGTCTTCATTGATATTGAGACCAGATAATTTGAAAATAGATTTTGTTTTGCGTCTTTCATAATAGTTATCTACTTTTAGTGGATGGAGGGTAAGGTGAAATAAAAATGCCAGTATATTTGGGAATGAAGGCTCCAGAATTTACAGTGAATACAACAAAAGGTCCGTTGGTTTTTTCGTCGTTGAAGGGAAAGTGGGTTCTCCTGTTTTCGCACCCTGCAGATTTCACGCCTGTATGCACGACAGAGTTTCTTGCCTTCACTGAAAGATATGAGGATTTCAAGAAGCTTGGTGTAGAGTTGATTGGGCTAAGTGTTGACAGTATATACAGTCACATTGCATGGATGAGAGACATTAAAGAGCATTACGGCGTGGAGATACCATTCCCCGTAATTGCTGATATAGACAAGGAAGTTGCCAAGGCATACAACCTCTTTGATGAGAAGTCCGGAGTGACAGTCAGGGGAGTTTTCATCATAGATCCGAACCAGGTCGTAAGGTGGATGATATATTATCCTGCTGAGACTGGAAGGAACATGGATGAAATTTTAAGGGTCGTAAAAGCACTACAGTTCAACTGGGACAAGAAACTGGCCACACCAGCAAACTGGAAGCCGGGAGAAGCCGGAATTGCAGGAGCTCCTCTCACTCTCGAAGACAGTTTCCAGAGAGATAAGGAAGGCTCTGAGCGCTGGTACCTTAAGAGAGTAAAAGCATAAACCGCCGTCTTTCCCATGACGGAATGCATAATGTACAACGTGGTGCTGGGTGATTTCCACCCATCCACAATATGCGTGGAGAGATCTATTTTTCCAGAGTCTCTTAACGGGCTTATTTCGCTGACAGATCCAGAGTATGCTGAGGATAGCCTTAAAGAATATATCGAGGAATACGCCAGAACAGATGAGATAATGCCTGAGGACAAAACAGTTGGATTTGTTATCTTTAATCTTCAGAAGAGAATTGCTTCTGTTTCACTTAGCTCCATAAACGACGCGGAGGAATCTGCGCTTAAGAAGCTTCGGGAAAAACTTGAAAGTATTGGTTTTGGATTCGAACTTGATGGTCCGTCTCCCTGATACCTATACAGATGCTTCTCTCAATAAGCCGAAATCTAAAGGTTAAATAGTCCCTTTTGATTGCTATTTTATGTTTGATTCCCCTATAGAGTGGGCAATCGTTGTACTCGTAATCCTTGTGCTTTTCGGCACCAAGAAACTCCCAGAGTTTGCCAGGAATGTGGGCAGGGCTTCTGGAGAGTTCACCAGGGGAAAGATGGAGATTGAGAAGGAAATCAGGGCTGCTGCCAACCCAGCTTCTGCTTCTACCGCTTCGGCCGGAAATGAAAGCGTGGTAAATGCCGCAAAGGCTCTGGGAATAGATACTTCCAACAAGGACGAGACTGTCCTCAGAAGAGAAATCTCTGATAAACTCAAGACCTCCTGATGGATACCGAGGGCTACGTAAGGATATTCCTAAATCACCTTGATGAGCTAAGGCGCCGTGTAATCAATATTTTGAAGGCATTTGGCCTTTTTTTAGCAATTTTTCTAATTTTTGATGTAAGATATGTTACATTATTTGGGCTTCATTTTCCTCTCCTCTACCCGGACATATTTAAAAATGTAGGTGCTCAGTTTTTAACTGCCATTGAGGCGCATGTTCTGCCGCCAGAATACAATGTCATTCCCTTGAATCCCACTGATGGGGTGGTTGCAGATTTCTACAGCTGCATGTTCCTTGCGATCGTGTTTTCCATCCCTGTTATCGTGGACCAGACTGCAAAGTTCCTGACTCCAGGTCTGAAGAAGAAAGAGGTTCAGGCGCTCAGGTCAGTTGTTGTTCCAGGATCGCTCCTTTTTTTCGCTGGATCGTTTGTTGGTATCTGGTTTTTTCTGCCTGAGCTTTTCCGTATTTTCCTCGACTACGATATTGGACTGAGCGTTCAACCCTATCTCAGCATCAGATCATTTATAAATTTTGTACTGATATATGTGCTTGGGTTTGGTTTGTCGTTCGAAGTTCCGGTATTCATGGTTATGCTGAGCAGGTTTGGCATCGTCACCGCTGAGTATTGGGCAAGTAAGTGGAGATATGCAGTCGTGGGTGCACTGATATTTGGTCTCATATTTTCACCGGGCGTTACCGGTTTCACCATGATGGCTCTTGCGATACCTATAATTATACTGTACTTTGGCGGAATTTACTTTGCGAGAAGAGCAGAAAGGAAGGTTGCTGAGGAGCAGGCTATGGCAGTTGACGCCTAATACATTGTGAGGTTGAATTTTCTGTCCATTTCCTCGTAAGTTTTCCTGTCGCTTATCCCAAGAATGCTCGACATCTTTGCCATTTCAGCAGCGTCAGATTGATCGTATTCTTCTCTTCCCAGTGCTAGTCGCTTAAGATCGTCCCTGAAATAAACTATCTCTCCATGCTTCCTCAGGCAGTGAATGCATTCTGCAACCTCGTCCTCGTCGTCTTTCATTTCTGCAAAACAATCCTTATAGGTCATAGGTCACCGCATCTCTTTGCATCAAAGGCAGGCATCCGTACATTGTATCGATCCATCATGATAAGAAAATAAAAGGCAAGGTTTGAGAGATATTCCTTTGCGGCATCGTAATCAAACTGCGAGAACCCGCAATTCCCTATGGTAGCCGCCATGCCCGGCAGCGATTGGATTGAATCCTTACCGGAAAGAACGTTTCCAATATGACTCAGGAATTCTGCGGCGATTCTGTATTTCTCCTTATGAGTTATAGAATATGCAAACTTGTACTTTTCCGTGCGCTTCTCTATCCTGGACCAGGCATCGTTGATTTCTCCAGAAAGAACTGCGGATCTTATTATCTCCAAATCAGTAAGTATGTTCACCTATATCCCTCCAAAAACTCCTCCAGCGAACGGCAATAGAGTGAAGAAGAGCCCAAATATAAAGAACAAAACGACAACTATCACAGCAGAGAAATAGACAGGTACCTTGTTGGAAACTGAAAGGTCGAAACTGTTGTCCTCCTTGCTATCCCGCCAGTACATGAACATCATAACGCGGAAATAGTAGAACACCGAAATTGCACTGTTCAGTATTGCAACAACTGCCAGCCACCAGAGCCCACCCTGGACGAGAGATAGGAACAGGAAGAATTTAGCCAGGAATCCTCCGGTAAGTGGTATACCTGCAAGCGACAACAATAAGATAGAGAAAGCAAGAGCCACGCCTGGAGATTTTTTTGCTAGTCCAGATATGTCATCCATAGTTGGTCTTTCCTTCCTTATAACGTTCATTGTAAGGAAAGCGCCACCTTTCATGAATATATATACCAGAGAGTAGAGCATGCCTGCTGCAATCGCATAGTCTGTTGCCTGACCTCCTGGAGCGAACCCAGCAACAGCGAAAACGAGGATAAGATATCCGGCCTGGGCCACGCTGGAATACGCTAGAAGTCTCTTAAGGTTGTTCTGGGATAATGCAGCGACGTTTGCATATGTCATCGTCGCCACGGCCAGGATTGCGAAGAAGACATACACGTAGGAATCAAGACCTGCAAATCCTGCAATAAAAACCTTCAGCATTATAACGAAAGCCACCAGTTTGCTCCCGGTGGACAGAAAACTTGAAACTGAGTTCTCTGTCCCATCGTAGGTATCGATTGCCCACTGGTGCATTGGAAATATAGCAAGCTTGAAACCGAAACCGATTATCAGGAATGCGAGTGCGATTAACATATCCGGAGTGGAGGATATCGCTATGGCACCTGTAAGACTGAATGTGCCGGTTGAGAGATAGAAATAGGAAAGACCAAATATTATGAATGCAGTTGCTACCGTTCCCGTAAAGAAGTACTTTGTTGCTGATTCAAGTGTACGCTTCGTCTTGTGGAAACCTGCAATTATATATGTCCCGATACTCACTGCCTCGAATGCGATAAACAGTACGATAAGGTTATAGCTAAAGGCGGCTACGAGCATTCCAACCGAGACAAAAAGAAGCATTGCGTAGAATATTTCACTCCTCGCAGCTATGTTCTTCAGGGCCGGGTATGTTATAAAGCCTGATGCAACGAGGAAGAGCAGTGCAAAATAAAAGCCGAAGCCATTGAAGACCATCCCTTGCGATGTGGCGTATGGCAGTATATTGTACCATTCCATCAGTATCAGGATGAAAGCGATAACGAAGGCAGACATCGAGATAGTTGCATAGAAGATTGACTTAAGCCTCAGTATTCCCATTGCAAGAACGATGAAGCCTGCTGCTCCCAGTACGAGCATTGGATAGTAGAATGCCAGTTGATTGATATCGAACGTCATATTATTCCTCCAGCGTAAGCCTGTATTGGACCGAAGAACAGGACAGGGAATATACCAAGGATGAGTATGATAGTAAAGGTAAGAATGAGCATTGCCAGGGGCCCTCCACTGATATCGGATATCTTTCCAAGTTTCTCATTATAAGGTCCATACAGAGCCTTTTGTGCAGCCCATATATGATAGGAGGCTGTGATGAGCATTCCAAATACTAGAAGAAATATCCAGTAACCAATGGTCTGGAAAGATCCCACTATAATGGAGAACTCGCCAACGAATCCTGCGAGGCCAGGAAGCCCAAGGGATGCAAGGAGTCCCCCGAGAAGTAGTGTTGATAGGAAGGGAGCATCACGATATATCCCCCCAAGTGATGGTATCCTGTCACTTCCTGTTTTGATCAGGATATAGTAAATGGATGCGAATACAAGCAGCATGATTATTCCGTGAGTTGCTATCTGAAACATTCCACCTGAAGCTACTATTAGCGCATTCTCGCTCTTCAGCGGATCCAGGAAGGAAGAGGCAAACGCAAGAGTGACGAAACCCATGGATGCTGCGCTTGCATATGCCATCATTCTTTTCAGGGACTGCTGGAACATCGCTGTGAGTGCAAAATATGAGATGCTAATAAGTCCCAGTGCGACTAAAATCTCCAGGCCTGCTGTGCCTATCAGCCCACCGAATGGAAATATTATTCCAAAAAGACCATATCCCCCCATCGCTGAAAGTGCCCCTGCAAGTATAATTGTGCCCGGATATGGAGCCTGCTCATAGGAATCAGCAAGCCATGCATGAACTGGGAAGGATGGAAGCTTGACCAAAAACGCGAATACGAAGCCGAATAGTATAAAATATTTTGCAACCTCCGGCAATGCCGATGTAAACGTTGCGTTCTGCATTGCCTGAAGGAGAGCATTCATCTGAAATGTCAGCACTCCATAATGTAAATCATAATAACTGTAGAGAGCGAAGATGGAGAGAAGCATGAAGATGGAAGCGATATGCGTGTATACAAAGAATTTCAGTGAAACACTGTCCTTGCGGGGTCCACCAAATTTTCCTATGATAAAATAAACTGGAACCAGCACAAGTTCCCAGAAGACATAGAAGAAGAGGAAGTTCCTTGAGATAAGGAGGCCAATCATTCCAGCCTCGGTGAGAAGGATCATCATGAACATCGATGATGGATACAGCTTCTTGTCTGTCACGAAGGCAGCTGCTGCGAATATAATTCCCGTCAGGATAAGGAGTGAATCGGCAAAACCGGAGACCCCTGTAGAGAAGTAGATACCGACTGATTGCGAAAGCGCTATATTCGATTGTGAAAGGAATCCACCGGAATAACCAGATGAAAATCTTAGCACGCTGTAAAGGATAATTGCAATCAGCGTTATAGCCGATGATATTTTTGTGAATTGTGAGGATCGATCCTTCAATATCATCGCCACAAGAGCAGAAAGAAGCACCCAGAGAAAAATACCGAGGATAATCATAGTGAACCACCTATCAACTCAACCAGCAGGAAGACGATTGCCGCTATCAGAACAAGGATGATAAAATAATTCTCGATAATTCCTGTCTGGATCTTCCTTAATGCAGAACCCAGCCTGACGACATCGTGTCCAGTGGACTCATTTGCTGAATTATAACGGTACTCAAATCCAGAAAAAGCAGCAGATAACGGCAGGATCCCCCTGACTGCAACAAGGTTAGTGAACAACTTATCCAGGTAGTATTTGTTCTTCAATACACGATAAGCGCGATTTCCTGTCGTATCCAGCCTCTTCCATCTGTTTGCAGTCCCGACGTATATTCCTAAGATAACGCCTACTGCTATGAGCACATATACCAGCACTTCCTGCAATAGAGGGGCTGAAAACGCGACATATGACGGATCCAGGTATTTATAAAAGCTCGTCTGGAACAACCCGAAAGACAGTGCAAGGACCGCCAGTGCCATAACTGGAATCAGGACGTATTTCGGAGGATCCCTAGCATGTTCTGCCAGATATGAACGGGGCTTTCCCAGAGCCACCATAGAAAACATTCGGAATGTGTAGAATGCTGTGAAGAACTCTCCAAAGGCCAGGAATACCCATGGAAGTATGTGGGCAGCATTATAACCCGATGATACGTAATAAGACCATGAAGCGTCAACAATTGCCCCTTTTGAGAAGAAACCTGCGGCTGGAGGTATGCCTGCAAGTGTTATTGCGCCTATGAACATGAGTGAGACTGTCCACGGCATTCTACGCCACAGACCTCCCATTTCCCTGAGGTCTCTAAGATCCATGAGTGCTATAAGGATCGCACCGGCTGAAAGGAATAAAAGTGCCTTGAAGAAAGCGTGCACAACAAGCTGATACAGGGCCAGTGAAACTCCGGCTGATCCTATGATACCTCCGATTCCAAGCGCAGCCATCATGTAGCCTATCTGACTTATAGTCGAGTAAGCAAGAACCCGCTTGACATCATTCATAACCCATGCAAGAGTTCCTGAATAAATTGCCGTAAAGGCACCAATAAATGCAACCACATAAAGGGAGAAGGATGCAGAGTTCAGGAAAAGCGGGAATATCCTCGCTATCAGATATATACCTGCGGTTACCATAGTGGCTGCATGTATCAGCGCCGAAACTGTCGTTGGACCCTCCATCGCATCCGGTATCCAGACATGCAAAGGGAACTGCGCTGATTTGCCTATCGCACCGCCAAGTATGAAAATTGTAACAAGAGCCAGTTTACCAGGTCCGATGAGTGCTGCCACTGCAGGTGCATTTGATATCAACGTTGGAATACTCAGCGGATCTGCATAAGTGCTTGATAATGAAGAGTAAAGTATCGCAAGACCGATGATAAGTGACATGTCACCCACACGAGTAACGATAAAAGCCTTCTTTGCTGCCGAAGCTGCATTTGGCTTGAAATACCAGAAGCCGATCAGCAAGTATGAACATAGGCCAACTATTTCCCAGAACAGGAATAATATTACAAGGTTCGATGATAGTATAACGCCAAGCATTGCCGATGTAAAGAGTGCTGTCTCGGCAAAATAGACATGCTTCTTCGGGTCCTCTTTCATGTAGTACGTGGCAAAAAGGTGTATCATCAGTGATACGAATGATACCATCAGTACCATTACCACTGCAAGGTGATCTACGTAGACGCCATAGCTAAGGTTCGCGAACCATGAATACGATTCATTGATAGTGGACGATCCGAGCGTAAGATAAACGTAACCTGAAAGTATAAATGAAATCGCGATAGAAGCTGAGCTTATGATGCCTGCAAGCCTGATTTTACGCATTCCTGCTACAAGAGCGATTGGTGAAGCCAGAAGCGGCGAAAGAAAAATGAACCAAACTGCAAAATCCATGTTTATCCCTTTATCTCACTGAGCAATGGAATATCTACCTTTCCAAACTTTCTGTACACTGCAACCAGAAGGCTGAAACCTACGACTGATTCAATTGCCGCTATTGCGATCACAAAAAGTGCAAGAACTATTGGATCCGGCAGAGAACGTGCAACTGATATCAGGTTCAACACCGCCGAGTTTATCATGATCTCAAGGGAAATCAGCATTTTTATGCCTACCTTTGAGCTCATCACTCCGTAGAGACCGATGCAGAAGAGCAGAAGAGCAACAGTCTGCGGTATTATCAGGGGCATCGACATTCAATCATCCCTCCCTGTTATGTATAGCATCCCAATGATACCTCCCACAAGAACGAGTGAAAGAAGCTCGAATGCAACAATGTAGGTTGTGAAAAGGGAAGAGGCAACTGCCCCTATGTTCTGTGATACCTCCTGAAAACCCGTTATGCTTCTCAGCATAGTGACAAAGAAGACCAGGAAGAAGACAGTCACGGCTGCAAACGCCTTCTTATTCAAATTCCTTACCTCCTGTGAGCATCAATGTGAAGACAAGAAGTGTGACTATTGCGCCCACGTAGACGAGAAGCTCGATGCTTGCCACGAGGGACGATCCCAGAAGAAGGAATAATCCGGCCATGCTGAAAAGGAAAAACATCAGCCATGTGGCCGAATGTACTATATTTTTATCCTGTACGGCCTTTATCGCAGTCACTAAGAGCAGTATAGCGAATATCAAAAAAAGAATTGTAAATATAATTGTTGAATCGCTCATTTCTTTACCTCCTTCTCATCCATGGCAAGCTCCAATGGGGAATAGAGGAAGCTGTTCTTTGTTCTGGAAGTCTCAAATTCATGTGTTAGGTAAATGGCTGTGGTCGGGCATATCTCTTCACAGTTCCTGCATACTGTACAGGTGCCAAAGTTAACGTCAGGATAAAGCATTCTCTTGTTCCTTGGGTTCTCCCTGATCAGTTTTTCCATCTTGATGCTGCCGTTAGGACAGACCTGTTCACATAGGGTACAGCCAACACAGTCATCCAGCTTAAGTGAAATTCTGAACCTGAACCTCTCCGGTACGTATGGTCTTACTTCCGGATACTGAACAGTGACTGGCTTCCTGAAAAGGTGCGATGCAACGTTGATCATGCCGCTCAGGATACCTACAAGTGGAATTCTCCTCTTCGGTTCTTTTACCTCCATTCTACCATCCCAGTCCCAGTGTTAGGACACCAGCCAGCACAAGATTTATGAAAGAAATTGGAAGGAGGTATTTCCATCCTGTATTTACGAGGCGATCTATTCTAATCCTTGGCATAGACAACCAGATTGTGAACGATATCAGCACAAGTATTAATCCCTTGACAAGAAGCCAAATGAAACCAACCTGCGATGAGAATGGGCCATTGAACCCACCGATATACAGCAGTGCAATGAGCAGAGAACCTAAAAATATAGAGCCAAAAAGCCCGATGTAAAAGAGCGCAAATCTCATCCCGGTGTACTCAGTGGAATACCCGGAAACAAGTTCACTGTCACTCTCACCCATATCAAAAGGAGCGTAAGAAGCACGAGCTATCATTGCAATGAAGAAGACGAAGAGCCCTATCGGTTCCAGGATACCATAAGGAAGTATCTCTGTTGTGACTATAGACTCGAGGCTCAGTGAAGTCGCCGTTCTTGCAGAAGCCATGACGACAATGGCCAGAACAGAGAGCATCATTGGTACCTCAAAGGAAACGTCCTTTGCAACCGATCTGAGTGCCCCCATGAGTGCGTACTTATTATGGGAGCCGACACCAGCAAGGACTTCTCCTATCGGCATGATCGCGAGGATCGCGAAAATGAATATTATGCTCACATCTGAATACGTAATTGTAAGGTTCCCGAATATTGAAAGATTTCCATAGGGAAGGAATGCAAATGCCATTATGAGTCCGAAGAACACAATATATGGTGCCACCTTGTAAGGAAGATCATCCCTCTCCTTTGGAAATATGATCTCCTTTCCCATCAGTTTCAGGGCATCTGCGATAAGTTGCAAGGATCCAAACTTTCCGACCCTGTTTGGACCTATCCTTTGCTGTACCCGAGCCATGTACTTCCTGAAAAGATAGATCATGAAGATCAGCATAACGCTGACAAAAATGAGCAGAATGATGCTCTCAATTATGTATGCAAGGGCATAGCCTATGTCGTGACCCAAAAAGCTCAGGACGCCATAGATCCAGTGAAGTATGTTCATCGATCAATCTCCCCAAAAACAAGATCAATTGAACCGCTTATTGCTATCATATCCGCCAGCATGACATCTTTGGCAAGCACAGGAAGGACTGAAAGATTCTTGAATGTTGGGCTCCTCACTCGAACCCTGTATGGCTTGACTCCGCCATCCGCGACTATGTACACACCAAATTCTCCCTTTGAAGATTCTGTTCTTGCATAGTATTCCCCGTCGCCGCGGAGCCTTATCATCATTGATTTTTTAGCTTTTGGATTGAAATATGGACCTTCAGGTAGCTTTTCAAGTCCCTGCTTAATTATTTTCAGCGACTGCCTCATCTCCTCAAACCTGACGAGGAACCTGGCAAGATTGTCGCCTTTGTGGGATATCGGTATTTCGAAGTTTACCTTGTCATAGAAAAGGTATGGTTCAGCCCTGCGTATATCATACTCAACACCTGAAGCCCTGAGCATTGGTCCGGTAACACCGTACGCAATTGCCACCTCTTTGCTGAGAACACCAATTCCCTTTGTTCTTGAAAGAAAAACATCGTTCTTCACATAAAGTTTGTAAATTTCCTCGAGTTTCTTCGGGAAGGTTTCAAGAAAATCCTTGATCTCTTGTATTATTTTATCGTTGAAGTCCTGGTAGACTCCACCGATACTCATGTAATTTGTTTCCTGCCTTGATCCGCAGGCTTCGGTGAAAATCGTAAGTATCTTCTCCCTTTCCGCGAAGCAGTAAAAGAAAGGCGTGAGCATACCAAGATCAAGGCCAAATGCGCCCGCCCATACAAGGTGAGCTGCAATCCGGCTGAGCTCTGCAATTATAACGCGGATCCACTTGGCCCTGTCCGGAGGCGGAACACCAAGGATCTTTTCTGCCGCCTCAAGATATCCTACCTCCATGTTCATTGCGCCAACATAGTCCATCCTGTCAAAGTAGACAAGATTATCACAGTAGAAGCCCATTTCACAAAGCTTTTCTGCATTCCTGTGAAGGTAACCAATTACCGGATCAAGTTCCCTTATTATCTCTCCGTCCAGTTTGGCTTTTAATCGCAATACGCCGTGCATGGATGGATGCTGCGGACCAATGTTGAGTTCAATCCATTGGTCGTTCACCAGCCATCACCAGCATCAAAAGTTACGTAATCTTCCCCATCTTCGTCCATGTTGATGTATTGTACCTTGCTGAGGTCATAATCCTTCCTAAGTGGATGACCAACCCAGCCCTCCGGTAAAAAGAGTCTTTTCAGGTTTGGATGCCCCTCAAACTTCACGCCTACCAGATCATACTCCTCGCGTTCATCCCAGTTTGCGCTGGGCCATATTCCAGTAACGCTTGGGACAACACTATTCTTTGTGTTAACCTTGACGACAACATATTCGTTGCGTTCCATTGAATGCAGATGGTATACGACGTCGATAGAATCTTTCTTATCCACTGCAGTTACAAGTGAGAGGTGGTCGAAGCCGTTACTTCTCATCTCCTTCATGAATGGAATAAGATTCTCAACGGAAACAAGAATTATTTTACGGCCATCCTTTCCCTTACTTTCAGAAATAATGTCGACCATCTTATCACCTGTCCGTTTCTCCCCTGATTTTCTTCTGAAGTGTTATGATACCAAAGGTTAGCGCCTCAGGTGTCGGTGGGCAGCCAGGAACATAAACGTCAACTGGAACAACCCTATCAACTCCCAGTACAACTGAATATCCCCTTGCATAAGGCCCCCCCTGAATAACGCATACACCCATTGCAATGACGTATTTCGGGTATGGCATCTCATCGTAAACCCTGCGAATTCTCGGAGCCATTTTCTTCGTGACGGTTCCGGAAACAATCATGAGATCGGATTGTCGTGGAGAATTACGGAATATCTCGCTTCCAAATCTTGAAATGTCGAGTTTTGAGGCCTGTATCGCCATCATCTCTATGGCACAGCAGGCAAGTCCCAACGTTAAGGGCCAGAGTGAGTTGCTTCTTCCCCATGTAAGCGCATTTTCCAGGGTAGTGGTGAGTACCCCGGTTTCACCCGTCTTCACTTGACCCACCTCATATGACCTTCTTTGAATGCATAGTAAACAGCAAAAAGTGGCATCAGTAGGAATATGATAGTTTCAACAAACGGATAAACACCGAGATGATAGAAGTCGAAAGCCCAGGGAAACAGCAAGACCATGTCTACATCAAATAATACAAACAGAAGGACAACGACGAAATACTGTATGTTTACATATTTGCCAAAATCCCCTACTGAAACCTCTCCGGTTTCGTATGGTTCCATATATCTTGAATCCTGGACCTTGGGTGACATTGAGTTTCCAAGGTTTTTAATTATGTCAGATGGCTTGAGGCTTATACCAGGTTTTTTGTATCTGCCCTCGCTAAGGCTAGGAATGATGGAAAAAATCAGTACCATAGCCAGAATCAGCAGAATCAGTATTATGGCTATGGGCAGATATCCCTCAAGCATATGCTGGAAATCGCAAGATTGTATTTAAGAATTTATGAGCCCTGTTCAAGCAAACAACTATTTCCCAAGAGTTTTTGAATAGTCAGGACAATCGGATGCGTCCATGAGTATGTTGTGTTTTTTCATTACAGGAGGTTCTGTATTTCTTCAATAATGTTTTGGGTTGCCCATCCATAATTATAGAAAATAATTGCATTTGAACCAGCAGATAATGCAGAATCAACTGACTCACGAAGCCTTACTGGGTTGTACGCATATGGATATGACAGATTTATTCCTGTACGAACTGAAACATTGACCGGAAGCTTAGATCTTACAAGTGCGACGTCACTCGAAATTTCAGAAATATTCTGGTAGTATGCAATCAGGTCCAGAGCCTTGATAGTGCCCGAAGGAAATTCAAGATCCACTCCTGATCCAGCCAGTCCTCTACCTGTGCCTACAATGCTTATGTTTGTTCCTGCTTCAAGTGCAGTCTCAGAATAATAATACATGAGATCCCTGCTTACAGAAGTCTTGAATGCAATGATATCCTCAAATCCTTCCCGTATCAGGGCCTGCTTTAGATCCTGGTTTTCCGCCTCTGCTGGATTCCCGATATTCCTCATGTTCAGAATCTGATCATGAATATAGTTGATCGCATGTTTTCTGGCTTCATTCAGATCGATCCCTTTTGATAGTGCATCTGCAATACAATCCTGGCAGAAACATGTTGAAAGCAGATAAGACATTACAGGTGTGATCCTGATACCCATGACCTCGTGGTGAACCCCATGAATGAAAGCTGGAGGAAAAAATGCGGATTCGAGCTCTATCTCCCCGATATCATAACCTGTGGCGAGGGACAGCATCAGTGATCTCAAATATTTGTGTGAGTCAGATTTAACAGGGCACAGGAAATTCATGTCCTTCTCACCGTACATGTTTTCAACCGCTAGATCGGGGTAATCCGCGGCAAATCTCCCGTTGTGAAGGCACACTGTCCAAGCATTTACGGTCATGCTATAGTCATTGGCAATTTCAACAGACTGCTTCAGTATATCACTCCCAGAATAGGAACTGCTCCTGATCGGTTTAAGTCTGCTGCTTCTGAAGCAGTCTTGACCGGGATCAAAATAAACAACGCCCTCTTCTGCATAGTACACCTTCTTTATTGGATTGTGGGGGAGGAAGAAACGCCCGCTGTGATAACTGACGGCGAGGTTTATAAATTGCACTCCGTTCTTTGCAAGCAATTGGAATACATTCCTGGCTCCTTCATCCGCAATATCCCATGGATGGACATACATCCCTAATTGCATTGCATTGAAACACGCAGTAAGGCAAAATTATTTGCTTTTAAGCAAGTTCATCCATGACAATAGAAAACTTGATCTTAAAAATCTTCCAACAGATACTCATCTTTCGTAGCTTCGCAAAGGAAAAATTTATACTAATTCTTGCTTATTCTCCACGTTGGGGAAAAAGAAGTGCGTTCAATGCGGTTCTTTGATATCTGTTTCTGATACTGTCTGTCCTTATTGTGGTGCAGTCAAGCTTACAGATACAAGTAAAAATATATATGCTGCCGAAACTGGTACCAAGAAGCACAAAAACAGTTATCTTGACGGCAGATCTTACATGCTTGAAGATGAGGAATTAGTCAGTACGTTCATGCCAGACAAGGCATTTAAGAGAAGACCTTTCAGGTCTGCTTTCCTTGCTTCATTCATATCCCTCTTTATATTGACAGGTTTTGGGATACTGACGAAGAGCAACGGGTCTGCAATCCTATCAACTTTGAATATAATTTTTGCTATACTTGTCCTTATAGATATATTTAAGTTAATGGACAATAACAAGGTTTTTAGCATAATTTATGTCATAACAAAAAAGAGGGTCATAATACCACAGGTAAGGAAGAAGAATGGACCTACGATAATGAGAATACCCGATGTGTCATCTGCATTCATAATTAAAACCGGCCGGATTAAATCAGAGAGCGAGAAGCAGCAGTATCTTTTGACATTTATGCCTCGGGGATATCCATTTGCTTCGGACCTAAGCAACTCCCCGGTATCATTAAGGTACCTGAACACATCCATGAGGAAAACAGGAAGGCAGGTTCCATTGAGGTTACTAGTAAAAAATTCCTTCAGGTACATGTCTCTTGACGAAGCCCAGAAGGCTCTCTCCATGTTCAATTTGCTGAAGCAACCCGCCACGGAAAAGGTTGCGAATTAAAACTACTTCCCTGTCTCTCTTTTCCTGGATTCTATCATTCTGATTATATCCCTTGGATCGAATGGCCTTGAAGTTATTTGTTTCACAGCAGTAATCAATTCGCCTGGGTTTCTCATGAAATTGCGACCCACAAGTTCATTCAAAATCTCTGATAATTCAGCATATGACAAAGGCACTATCTCTTCTGTTTTTTTAATCTCATCTAAATCAATACCGTTTGAGGCGAGTTCAAGAGCTGCATCCATGGAAATTTCACCCAAGGATCTTTCTTTTATTATTTTGGACACGTCGATGATTGTCTGATCATCAAGTAACTTGCCACTCTTCTTCTCTATCTCAGGCAATCTCTGCAGTATTAGCCTTGCTATATACCTGGGAGGCAACTGATTCGAGAGCGATAAAAATAGACCAAGTTTGGCATCGTGAACCAGAGTAGAAGCGTCTTGAGGCGATATGTTATAATCACTGGCAAGTTTCTCTATTCTATCTTCGGCAGAGAGTTTACCAAAATCTATGGCAGACTTGATTGTTTCTTCGCTTAACCGAATCGGCTCAAGGTCCGTTTCCGGATACATGCGTTCAGCCCCGGGAAGCGGGCGGAGGAAGGCGGTTCGACCCTGATCAGAAAAGTATCGCGTTTCATCAAGCTTTAGATCGAGAAGAAGACGAATCCTTGCAGGAATTTCACTTTCAAGTATTGACGCTTTTGAATCGGTTGCAATTACGAGCATAAATGCGTCCTGCTCACTGCACCCGGCCCTGTTAAAGAGAAACTTCACATCTTGCATAGTTAGCCCGTATCCTGGAAGCTCATCTGAGTGTAAAATTCCCTGAACAGCGAAAACCTTCGTCAGATCCGCAATCTCTCTCCCAAGACGGAGATCAGAGGATTTCAGTACTCCAGACATATTGACTAGTTTTGATAAATATACATGCTTCCCTTCTTTCAGGCCTTTGGTAATTATTGAACTGCCGGAGGCATCAAGATCGCTGCTCACATCGATGAAATGAAATTCTCCTTCAAGAAACCCGCCACGCTCTTTGACCATGGATGCAACCTTTTCAAGCATCTTCTGCCGGTCTGTTTCACTTTCGATTGCCTCTTTTATCTGGGAAATCCTCGAGATCCCCTTTATCTCAACTCTTCCATGCCCCATCGACATGTTGACATCCTGCCTTATTGAATCTGCATCGCGCCTGGCCATTCCGGTTATCATGGCGGTCAGCCCAATTTTCCGAGCAATCTCAACGGCATGATTTTCGTCCACTATATCAGGATCGGTGGTTATTTCAATAAGCGGTATTCCCAGGCGCCCGAGGGAATACCGGACGGAGTCACCAGAATCTGATATCTTCCTGGCTGAATCCTCCTCGAGACATACCGATGTAATGCCAACACGGCCTTTCGACGTCATAACGTATCCATTCACCGCGATAAGAGATGTTCTCTGGAATCCGGATGTATTTGACCCATCGATGACTATCTTTCGCATGCATTCAATAACAGGCAGGATCTTGCAGCCAAGCGATGCTGCAACTTTGAGTGCAGTATTCAATGCATCTTCGTTTATAGATCTTGGTGGTTCCTCATCATAGTCGACGAGACAGGTATTATCAGGGCACATATATGTGAAGGATCTATCCCTCTCCTCCTCATATCTTGCGGCTCTATCTACGACACCTGATTCGCCGCTTGCTGGCCTTAGTCTACGATGCAGTTCAAAAGATCCATGTTCGTTGCCTTCGACAGGGCATCTGCAGAATAGCTTACCTGTATTCAGCTGCACATGGACCTCCAGCCCAATTTTCAAGTGATTCTGCACTATAGTTCACCGCCCAGCAGAGACCTTTCGGAAATCTCTCCTCTTAGATTCTTTGTCATCCATTTCTCGAATTCATCCGGGTGATGGGCTAGAACATACATTGACTTGACTAGAGCGGTTTCAGGAAGCATGTTCTCAAGTGGAACGGCTCCGGCTGCGAGAAGTTTCCTTCCGCTGGCGTAGACTTCAAGGTCTACCCTTCCATATAGACACTGGGATGTTATCACAAAATGCTTTCCATCCCCTGTCAACTCTCGAATTTTTGGTAGAAGACGATCTGCAACGTGGCCTAGTCCGGTCGCCATAATCACAACTGCCTTCTTTCTTTTTGAGAATGATTCCAGATCCTCATCGTTTGAAAGTGGATTGAAATAGTATATTCCTGCTCCCTGATCAAGCTTATCTGAAAAAATAGTTTCAGCATCCGGTTTCCTTGCCTCCCTGCTTAGGAGAACTTTTCTATCTATGATTGATCCAAGTTCACCCGACTCGATTGCCTTGAAAGCGTCCCTTCGTGTTGTATGCATTTTCCGGGCCCTCACTCCCCTGATAAGTGTTGATCTCCCATCTGAAATTGAAGCGTGCATGCATATACCTACCTCGCCAATTTTCTCCATTGAAAAACGCACTGAAGCCTCGATATTTTCAAACGCGTCACTGCTCGGCCTGTCGGAGCTCCTCTGCGACCCTGTTAGAATTATGGGACCTTTCTGCCTTTCAAACATGAATGCAAGCGCGGATGCTGTGTAGGACATCGTGTCTGTACCGTGTAAAAGAATGACTGCGTCTTCCTCCTCCAGTGCCTTACTTACAAGTCTGCCGGCCCTTATCCAGTTATCCGGTTGCATATTTTCGCTGAGTATGCTGTCTATAATCCTTGCCTTCAGCGTGATCTTTTCCTTTATGTCACGGATTGAGTCGAGAATGAAGCTTATATCTTCAGTAGGCTTGACTGCTCCTGTCGCGTAGTCCACCTTGCTGGATATTGTTCCACCGGTTGAAAGGAGACTTATCTTTCTGGATCCGGATCCTATTGTTGCAACGTCCATGGCATGCTTGTTTTTGCCTCGGCTCTCCTCTAGCGTCTCTATCAGTTTCACTTTCTTGATTGGAAACCTGACGTTATATCCGCTTGGAAGCTTGAAAACTAGTTCATCGCCATCACGCTTGATGAATGTGACCTCAAGAACCTGTCCTTCGTGTTCAATCCTGAGCCTGGATCCGAATTCCGCAAATTCTTTCTCTGTCATGCCAACACCTTGATCAGCAGGTACTCCTCCCAGAGTATAATGCACTGCCGAGGCAGATATCATCAGCCAATAAAAGCTTAGTTCACTAAAATATGCCCTTAATCAATATTCGGAGAGGGAGCGCTTTCTGCTAGTGTAGGGCATTCCAAGCATTGAAGCAAGTGACGAGGCATTCCTTGGGGCGTTTCCCTGAGGGTGATTGTTGAAGTACACATACAGATCATTGTATCTTGATGCAACATCCATGATTCTTCCTGCAATCATCTTAAGTTCTGCCTCGCTGTAACTATACCTGTACCTATCCATCCCCTGGCTGCTTGGGTTTGCCCATTCCTCTGCATTCTGCCCATGAAGCCTGACGTAGGCCCAATTTGTTCCTGATGAGATATCCTCAATATGTTTCTCCGGGCTGTCAACCTGCACTGTAGTCACGGACTGTTCGGACAGTTTGCCTGCAAGATCCATGTTATCATAGAGATCCTTGTTCCTGACCTCTACAGCATACCGGTATTTCGACGGATCGATCATCGATACCATGGTCAGTAGGTTTTTGATGTGTTTTGTGCTGAAAAACGGAGGAAGCTGGAGCAGTGCTGCTCCCATCAGGTCGCTTCTTTTCAATACATTGAGGACTGACGCTTCAAATGACTGGGCAAAGTGACCTGCGGCTTCTCCGTTATGCAGCAGCATATCATGAGAGAGATCTCTTGGCAGTTTGACTGAGAACTTGAAACCTTGAAAGCTCTTGACTTTCTGCATCCAGGATAAAAGCATTCTTTCAGATGGTATCATGTAGAAAGTGCTGTTTATCTCGACAGACCTGAACATGCCTGCGTAATAGGAAAGCTTGTCTTGACTGGAGTTGGGGTAAAAATTACCTTCCCAGTCTTTGTACGACCATCCGGAGCAACCCAGCAGGATCATCTGGAAGCCCTGAGCATCTCCTTTGCAATTATGATTCTCTGTATCTGGTTTGTCCCTTCATAAATCTGTGTTATCTTAGCATCACGCATGTGCCTCTCTGCATCAAAATCTGTGGTGTAACCATAGCCGCCAAATAACTGAACACAGTCTGTTGTTATGCGCATTGCAGAATCCGAAGCAAGAAGTTTAGCCATTGATGATTCCTTGATGCATGATTCATGATTTTCCCATTTTTCGGCTGCGTGATATGTGAGAAGCCTCGAAGCTTCCAGCTCTGTTCCCATATCAGCCAGCATGAACTGGATTCCCTCGAAGTCTGAAATTGCCTTCCCGAATTGTTTCCTCTGCTTTATGTAGGACATGGCTTCGTCAAGTGCACCTTCTGCAATTCCAACAGCCTGTGCCGCAATTCCAATTCTTCCAGCATCCAGTGTTTCCATCACGACCTTGAATCCATCGTTTTCCTTCCCAACGACGTTTTCTGCCGGTATGACTGCATCCTCGAACACTATTTCTACGGTACTCGAGCCGCGGATTCCCATCTTGTGGATATCCCTGCTTACCCTTATTCCCTGAAAGTTTGACTCCGCGACAAATGTGGTTATCCCTCTGTGTCCTTTTGATGGATCAGTCACGGCGTCAAAAACAAAGAATTCAGCAATTCTGCCGTTTGAAACGAATATCTTCGATCCATTGACTATGTAATTTGATCCCTGCTTGACTGCCCTGGTTTTGATGGATGCTGCATCACTTCCTGCTCCAGGTTCTGTTATGGCAAGACCGCCAACGCTTCCACTTGCGACCCTGGAAAGATATTTCTTCTTCAATGCTTCGCTTCCAAACATTAGAACGGGTTCAGCGAATAGAGTTAGTGCTCCGTCAAGAATGAGAGCAGTGCTCGGACATGCCTTTGAAAGTTCTTCTATTGCCCTGACAAGGAAGGTGAAGCTGAGTGAGTTTCCACCATACTCTTCAGGAATGTAAGAGGAGAAGAGACCCATTTTAATCATCTTGTCAACAAGAACCTTCGGAACAGATTCTTCCTCATCAATCTTCTTTGCAAGTGGACGAACCTCTTTTTGAGCAAAATCTCTTACATATGAGAGGACATCTTCTTCGAGGGATCTCTTGTCTTCTTTAGCCATGAAAAACCATATGTGAAATGTGATTAATTGTTTTTCTTTGATTACTCAGGAGACTCGTTTATCTCTGATCTGAGATCCTTGAGGAGTTCTTCACTGATTCGTGCACTTTCAGAATATAATGGATGCCTGGTCTCTATAAACGCATTCCTGCTTTTCAAGAATGCCTGCTTTTCAGCTTCAGAAAATTTGAATTTAAGGTACTGCAGAGTGGACTCAAGTGTTTCGGTGGATCGACCCTCTTCGGGAATGGCCTTGATTGAGTGATCATCAAATGTGAGATAGACCATCTTCTCAATGCCAGCAAGCTTGGGCATGCTGCTTATCATCGTTTTTTCATCTGGAAATTCGATAAACATAGTAACACTAAGCTCATTTTTACCCGGAAGAATTTCACTGTAAATGCTGATAAGATCCCTTACTTCTTCCTGGTCGTGTATCTTTTCCAGATAGATCATCTCGTTTATCTGGTTTACGACTATTTTAGGGTGTTCAAAAAGAAAGCTGAATGTTTTTGTGACAAGGCGCCTGCCACGCTCCAGCGAAATGACATCCCGGTATTCTTTATCCCTTGCCCGTTCGTACTCTTCTGGAGTGTACAGGTCCTCCGGCCTTATCTTATACATAGATAAGATCACGGCGAATTCAGTGAGGCAAGAGTCTTCTCGTACTTCGCAGCGTGGGACTTCTCAGCTTTTGAAAGGACCTCGAACCAGTGCGCAATCTCCTCGAACCCCTCTTCCCTTGCGGTTTTAGCGAATCCAGGATACATCTGCGTGAATTCATAAGTCTCTCCTGCAATTGCAGATTTGAGGTTCTGTGTGGTTGTTCCTATTGGTTCACCGGTAACAGGGTCGCCGACCTGCTTCAGGTATTTCATGTGCCCGAATGCATGAGAAGTTTCGCCATCTGCTGTTGACCTGAAGACTGATGCAACTTCCTGATATCCTTCCTCATCAGCCGTAAGTGCGAAATACAGGTATCTCCTGTTTGCCATGCTCTCTCCTGCAAATCCTGCCTTCAAATTCTCAAACGTCTTGCTCTTTTTCAAATCCATAACAATCAATCAGTAATTTTAAACCGATATTTTACTCTTTTCTAATTTTTTGTTCTTACTAAACAATAATAAATACAAATTAAATAAATTCTCCTGCCCTGCTTGCAACTGCAAAGAGTGCAACAAACCTTGGAACTTCCATTTCGCCGGAAAGAGAGTATCTTTCACCTTTCATGGTAATGGACATTGGCCTGTTGATCCTTATTTTATCCTGCTTTCCGATAAAAGCTTCTGGTATAGCAGAGTCCAGGGGATTAAACTTCTCCAGATCATTTAACTGGATTCGTGTAACCGCCAAGCCAGTCTTTCCATGCAAGCTCCCTGGAAATCTAATAAGTCTGTGTACATCTGTTGTCACTGGCTCATCAATTTCACATTTCGTCCTGTTGATGGTTTCCTTCGCTATGTTTTCACATATCTCAAGATCTTTTGGTCCCATAGCCGCGTATTTTCTTATCCCGGGTGTTGGAAAAATGTCCACCCTTCTTGCTGTATTCCCTTCCATTCGGGCGAATTTTTCCAGGCTCGAAAGATATTTTGTGACCTGATCCTCCCTTTTGAGAAATTCCTTCAACTGGCTAATGCTTGCTGGCGTCTTTCTTCTTATTCCTTCGTAAAAATTTACTACATCATTGTCAATAAGACTGAACCAGCCTGATGGTTCCCGCATGAATGTGTCATGAACGTTTAGCAAGGAAGATAATGAAATACCCTCACCCCTGACAAGGTTAGATATTTCCCTCCTGGAATTAGAATCAAGCGGATATATTCCATCATCTTGAACATGTACATGGTAACCTCTACCTCCTGAGAAGTAGAGCTTAATTGAATCTTCACTGATTCCAAGCATTCCTACTAGGAATGTGAAAATAAGACGGATTGTGTGATTCTTGACCTCATTCAGTATCTGCTCATATGTCATTGTGGAAGCACCTGCGAGATGATCTGCATCAAGATCAAATATCAGTTCTGCTCCTTTCCAACCCTTATCCTGCATAGAACGTTTTGTCGGATGATCATAATAGGCTAGACTGTAATACATGTGCCTTGGGACTGTGTTTATAAGAAATTTGCTCAGATCCTCCCTACCTCGCAGGGAACGGTGCCTGATCATTGTACCGCTGAACGGGATGAAACCAATTTCTCGCGAACCGAGCAGATCAGGTATCTCATATCTCAGGTTGCTGTAATATTCACGGAATATCTCCTTCATCCTAGTTTCAGAATCCATTGTCGTTAGAACATCGATTAATGATATTAATTAGATTTGTATTCAGAGTGAAGTGAGTAAAGTCATACCTGCCCTGATCATGATCGCACTGATAGCCCCTGGACTGATTGTTATAACGGCAACAGGATCATCTTCAAACCAGTTACCCCATTCGTATGCGGAAAGATCTTCTGGATCGACTGAAAGTTACTCAACTCTTCAACTCTTTTCTACTCTACCTGATGTTGCTTTTCCCTATCTTAAAGGGATCTCAGGTGGTATGATAACAGCAACCACATCTTTCGGTTTCATTGAAGAGATTACGTTCCCTTCGCAGGACAGTGCTCTGGTTGCAAATGATATTTCTCTTGCGTCCAAAATAAGCGGATCCCTCTCTTACCTTAACGACAGCATACCATTCACGCCTTATGTAAGTTATCTACCATCACAGAGTTCTTCTGGATATTACACACCGCAGAATATATACCAGGCTTATTCGTTCAATTCATCCAACGCTGCCGGCATATTGGGCAATGGAACAAGCATTGCAATAGTAGACGCATACGGTGACCCACTTCTCAGGTATGACATATCCGCTTTCGATAATGTTACTGGGCTTCCTCCCATTAATATGCAGACAATTTACATGAACAACACTCCGAATGCTTATAACCAGAGCTGGGCGATAGAAACTGCGCTGGACGTTGAGTGGGCACATGCTTCAGCCCCTGGTGCAAAAATTATCGTCGTTATATCGCAGGATGCACAGTCATCCCTAACCGATGCCCTGAGCTATGTCATATCCAAGCATATATCCAGCATCATATCGCTAAGCTGGGGCCAGCCTGAATCAAGTGCCGGTAGCAGCGCGATAGAATCAGAGAATTCCTTGTTCAGGCAGGCTGCCCAGGAAGGTATCACGGTCCTGGCTGCAAGCGGAGATTTAGGAGCCTATGACGGAACAAAGACATTGGGCGTCAATTTTCCGGCAAGTGATCCATATGTCCTTGGCGTAGGAGGAACTTCGCTTGATTACAACCAGGGAAAATATGTCGAGACAGCCTGGGGTGGAAACCAGAGCGGAACTTCGTACGGCAGTGGAGGTGGCTACAGTGATTATTTTGGCGCGCCTTACTGGCAATCAAGTTCGGGCGTGAACACAACTGCCAGAGGAGTTCCTGATGTAGCAGCCGACGCAAATAAGGAAACAGGTGTTCTGCTTATTGCTGACGGTAAAACATTCGTTGCTGGAGGCACGAGCCTTGCCACACCCATATGGGCTGGAATTGTAAGCAGAATTGACCAGAAACTCGGTTATTCCGTTGGCTATCTAAATCCCATTCTTTACCAGGTGTATAGATCGCCTCTTTACAGGACCGCTTTTAATGAAGTCACGAGCGGTGGAAACGGATACTATCATGCTGGACCCGGTTGGAACCCAGTTACCGGTATAGGAACACCAATAGTAGGTGGCCTGATTTCTGCGGTGAGTGAAGTCGCATCTGAATATGGTACCATGGCATATTTCGGATCCAGTTACTCATTCTATTCGATCAACGGAACGCTTTCAGTTCCCAGCATATCACAGAATAATCTCTCATTAAATGGCACTGTCTTCTACTATCTTTCAATGTTCTACTCCAATTCCTCATATCTAAGGTTTGGAATTGCAATTAATTCATCTGGGTTCTACAGCAGGTTCTCAGAAATTGACGGGTCATATTCATTTTCCGTCAATTCTTACCTTGGCGCATTGAAAAGTGGAAAGCTTTACAGTCTTTATTTGGCATATAATGGCAGCTATGTATCCACGATGATTAACGGCACTTCAGTCGGCGTATATCCGATAATGCAGTATTTTGCCGGTTCTTCAGCACCATCGGTTGGTGCAGAGGTCATGAATCCTGTGGATAACCTGACAGATATTCCAGATGCAACCCTTACTGGTGTTACTATTCTGAATTTAACCAATCACGTTATGCCACTCGGCGCATATGAATTGCACTATTCAGGTGTGGTTCAGGATCCAGATTATTCAACCATAAATGTCGTGCAAAATAGATCAGACTTCACCTTCAGTTCAGGGGTGAGCAACGGCAATTCCTACCTGAACGGATCCCATATAAATGGCACTCGGATATGCATCATATATTCCGCCGTTTATTCCAGTCATCCAACACTCACGTTCAACCTCACCAGGACAGAAACTGTCATCTCCTGGAAAATAAATGGTTCTGTGCAGCCATCAAATGTTATCCAGTTTGCTAATCCCGGTACATATATTGTTAGTGCGGCATATGACGGTGGAAACGTTTCTAGGGAAATTGTCATCCCGAGAATACTAAAATCAAATCTCTATGTCAACAACAATTACCCCTTCTATAAGCCAGAGGTATTTTACATAGTGGATCATTCGGTACAGGGAAGCGGCTCAATTGGATCAAATCTCTCAGTGTATGGCTTCTCGGGTCAAAACACGCTTTCAGTATCCGCCGCTGGTTATTTTGGAAGCAATCTGACATTCAGAGGGGGAGTGCATGTTGCCACTAATCTGACGCCGACCAATGCGTCTGTGTCCATATTTGTCTTTACAGCTAACGCAACAGTTAACCTCAATGGCTCGCTACTATCAGGGGCAATGGGATCATATTATAAATCGGTCGAACCTGGAGTGTATTATGTTAACGTCTCAGCACATGGCTTCTACAGCAAGAACAGCACTTTGGATTTCTCGCCAGGGCAGAAATACAACCTTCAATACTTATTAGCTCCGACCGGCCATCTATTTTCACTTCAGGGTATTGTCTCGGATGCAATCCATAACTTCCCGATCGGAGGCGTTCAGGTTTCTGCCGGAGGAAAGATATACGGATACAGCAATAATTCCGGCTTTTACGAGATATTTGCAGCGCCGGGATCTTATAACTTCACATTCTCCAGTGCAGAATACAACTCTTCCATCATATTAGAGCACATGACTGCAAACATGACTGAAAACGTTGGACTGTTTCCTGTTTCCGTCAATGTCTCCGAGGTATATCGAGCAGAGATGAGCTTTTTCTTCCCTATTGGGTATCTTGCACTGTATATCGCATGGAATCTACCAAGCCAGGCGGGGGTTCAGTCTTTCAGAATAGATTACTCAACCAACTCGAACATGTCCGGTTACAATTACGTTGTTGTATCCGGTACCTCAAGCTATACAATACTGTTCCCTGTAACTCCTGCATCTACTTACTACGTGCAGGTTCTTTCAATTCTATCTTCAAATCAGGTTGTTGCCGGCAAGATCGTTACACTCAATGCAACATCGCTGCCGGACATACTCATTAACCTTGCTCTCTATGTAGGAGTTATCACATACCTGGTTGTCGCAGTTAGGGTTCTACACAGGGCTTTCAGGAAAAAAAGGACTGTCTAGTATTCTTTCCTGATTTCCTTGACTGCGTCCACCATATTTTTTAATTTTGCGAAGCCTACTTCCCTGGATCGAGTTCTAAGCCCGCAGTCTGGATTAACCCGTATCTTTCCAGGGTCACGAATTGCATCTATTGCATATTTGATACGATCTTCTATCAGCTGTACTGGTTCTATGTAATCTACATGTACATCTGTGACACCGATACCAATGAACTTAGTACTGTCTATGTCCCAGTATCTTTTCAACTCAGCAAATGCCTTCCTGTGGTCGCTTCCTGTTCCCAGCTCGTTTGTGTCCCTGTTCGCAAATTCTAGGTTGTATCCCTGGAGCTTGAGTTCCGATCCATTCTCAAAAAGCATACCGTAATCCGTGCTGTAACATACATGAATGGAGAATTCACATCCATTGATTCCTTCGATTGATCTATTCACTGATTCAACCACAAGATCCATTTCAGAAGGATGAGTGGTGGCGGCAGGTTCGTCAATCTGGACTTCAAAGATATCAGATCTCGATTTTGACCATATTCCATAAAGATGACGAATCTCCTCGTTCAGAATATCCGCAAAGGCTAGCGCCAGATCCCTCTTATCCCTGTAATGCTCGTTGAATGACCAGTCCGCCATGGTGTATGGCCCTGTTATTGGGAGCTTGATCTTGCGGGTTGCATTTCTCATGATGAAGCTGAGCTCATCGTCGTGAAAGCTATTCTTCCTCTTTACTTGTGAAACGACACTTCCCTTGCGATAATATCTGTTGTCAAATGATCTGACTGGTCCATAGAATTCTATTCCTTCCAGTGAGGCGGCAACATGCTCATACATCTCCCATCTGTACATTTCGCCTGCAACGCCTATGTTGTCGAGGCCAGCCCTGTTAAACAGATCAAGTGTTTCCAGCGTGGCCTTTTCCTTCAGTTTGGTCAGTTCTGAGCCGGAGGTTTTTCTGAAAACTGAGCTTAGATATTGTGGCTTCCTGAAACTGCCTATTTCCTGGGTTATAAGTATATCGCTCTTCATTCACTCACCTACTTTTCCAAGGATTTGAATCTTCTTGTCCGCTATTACATGAGGAAGGAAGTCGAAGTACTCAGTGTGTGTAACAAAGCATTCATCAAGCTTCAGTGACGATGAAATTTTTATGGCGCTTTCCCTCAACTTCTCAGGATCCTCCAGGTATGTATTCTGTCCATTCATAAGAGCTATTCCAGGGACTTCGGATCGCCTGGCCGCAACCTTGAATTCTTTCTCATTTGAAGCTATGAGACTGAATGGCCTGGCATCCCTGTTCTTGCTGAAGGAATTATCGGTCAGGCCATATCTTACATAAAAGACCTGTGCCGAGCTAAAAATATCTGAATTACCCTCATAAAGATAGGCATCAGGATAGGGTTCGAAAAGCAGCAGACGCTCCATCCCATGCTTCTTTATTAGATCCAGGTAAATTTCAAGAAGAGAGTCAAGGACTCTCTCCCTCTTTAATTCCTTCGAGATATTTGACATGTTTACGAAACTTTCAATTCCAGGAAGGAAGTACATATAATGATCAGAATTATCAGAAATATACATAGATCCGGGTAGATGCGAATCAGGAGTTGACTCGTCCTCCCTGATTTCTCCTAGCCTGGGATACGTTTCTATCAGTGGTTGCCTGTAAAATGTATTGGTCTCCCTGTATCTTGATATCTTCTCAAACGGGGTGTCCAGGGTCAGCGATGCAACCATTCGAAGAATATCCTGCCAGTTTATCAGAGGATCTGTATAGAAGTCGATCCCATATCGGTTGAAAAACCTGAGTATCTCTTTCTTCTCTGCATCCATGAGTTTGCCCAGCGAATTATGGTCCAGCGCATTTCTTTCCCATTTGCTTATTGAGAGTCTCACGTGCTCTGATCTTGGATATAATCCATATTCAATGCTCCTAATTTTTACCATGATATGCTTTCCCTTTTTTACAGCCGTTCATCTGAATCTCCGATCTCTGGATTCAATGCATGAACTCCATCTCAGCACCCAATGCAACGGACGTGATTCCTGATAATCTGATTATTAAAAGCAATTGGTGAATGAATAATTACCGGAAGTAATACTAGATTTTGAATTCAACTCCCTGAGCAAGCGGTAATTCCCGTCCGTAATTTATTGTGATCGTTTGGCGCCTCATGTAATTCTTCCAGGCATCGCTTCCGCTTTCACGTCCTCCACCAGTGTCCTTTTCGCCACCGAACGCTCCGCCTATTTCAGCTCCAGCTGTGCCAGTGTTGACGTTGACAATACCACAATCAGATCCACGGTGAGAAATGAAATACTCGCTTTCGAGAAGATCATTTGTGAAAATAGAGGAGGATAAACCCTGAGGTACTGAATTATGAATCTGCACTGCTTCCTGTAGGCTGTGATACTTGAACACATACAGGATTGGCGCAAATGTTTCAGTCTTGCATATCTTCATTTCAGGCGTCGCTTCTATAAGAGCCGGCTTCACATAATAGCCATCAAGACCCCTGATTTTTGTTCTTGTTCCACCCGCAAGCAGCCTGCCTCCTTCTTTCTGTGCTTCGGAAATGGCGGATTCAAATTTCCTGACTGCAGATTCATCTATAAGCGGACCAACGAGGGTATCACTTTTTCTTGGGTCACCAACCGAAACTTCACTGTAGATTTTTTCCATTTTCTTTACAAATGTATCATATATCCTGTTATTTACGATTACCCGTCTGGTTGAGGTACATCTCTGGCCCGCCGTGGCAAGGGCTCCAAACGCTACACCTTTAAGAGCTATTTGCATGTCAGCATGTTCTGATACAACTGCTGCATTGTTTCCACCCAACTCAAGTATGGATTTCCCCAACCTTTCAGAGACAAGCTGGGATACCTTCCTGCCAGAATCAACGGACCCGGTGAATGAAATGAGCTTGATCCTTCTGTCGGATGACATTTTTGAGCCAATCTCTTCACCGCTGCCGGTCACAAGTGAAAAGATTTGAGGTGCTGCCTCTTCTTCCAGTATCCTACTGACAACTTTCATAATGGCAACAGCCGCAAGAGGAGTCTTTGAGGATGGCTTCCAGATGGATGTATCTCCGCATACGGCCGCTATAAATGCATTCCAGGACCAAACAGAAGAGGGAAAATTAAAGGACGAAATTATACCTATTGGACCCAGGGGGACATATTGTTCCATCATCCTGTGCCATGGCCTTTCGCTTGCCAGAACAAGCCCCTCCAACTGCCTAGATAACCCGACTGAAAAATCTGCAATGTCGATCATTTCCTGAATTTCGCCTTTGCCTTCAGATATTGTCTTGCCTGCTTCCAGCGTGACAAGCATTCCAAGGTCTTCCTTTGCTGTTCTGAGAGCCTGCCCTACCTTCAGCATTATTGAACCACGTTTGGGTGGTGGTATCTCTACCCATTCTGTGTAAATTTTCTCTGAATATGAGACAACCTTATCATAATCGGCAGAACTTGTAGGTATAACGGATGCCAGGAGAGATCCATCTATAGGACTGTATGACTTAATCAGGGCACTGGTTTTTGGTTTACTCCACTTTCCATAAAAAGTCCCAGAGTTAATTTCTTCGATTGATAGCCGGGCAAATAATTCTTCTTTTTTTCTGTCTGGTGAAGTCATTTTGATCATGACCTAATAGCTTAAAGGTATACTATTTTAGCTTTCAAGCCATATTTCCTATTCTATCTATTACAATCATTGCAAGATCCATTAGAAGGTTTATATCTTCCGAACTACCGCTCTTATTGAGGGCCTTCATGGACTCTTCCACGTAATGTTTTGCCTTGTTGAAGGCATAATCTATAGACCCAGTTTTCGCAAGGATCCTCTTTAGCTCATTCTTGTTATCTGGATCTCCGGTTGGAAATTTTATTATATCCACGAGGCGGTCATAAAGCGGACCGGCATTCTTAAGCGCGTGAATTGTTGGGAGAGTGATTGCGTTATGTTTGATGTCTGCAAATACCGCCTTTCCCAGTTTGGCTTCCTCTCCAACTATATCGAGAATGTCGTCTGTTATCTGGAATGCTATTCCAAGGTTATAGGCAAAGTCAGATAGGTTTTTCTTGAGTTCGGGAGGTGAATTTGCAGCCGTCGTTGCTGCAAGTGTGCATACCGAGAAAAAATAAGCTGTTTTCTTAGAAATTATTTCAAGGTATGCTTCTTCAGCCAGGTCAAGCTTCCCAAGATTCATGTACTCCAGAATCTGCCCCTCTGCAAGCTGCGATGCACAGTCTGACATGATCTTAGAGACCTCGTAACCATATCTCGATCCAAGTTCGTATGCCTTGGCAAAAAGATAGTCGCCAACCACAATTGCATTGTCCAGTCCATAAAGTGAGTTAAGTGTTTTCTTACCCCTTCTTGTTGATGCATTATCGATAATATCGTCATGAATGAGGCTTGCTGTGTGAATTAGTTCGCATGAAGAGGCTAAATCCAATATTTTTTCGTAAGGTTCAGTGGAAGCAATTTCATAAGCGAGGATAGTTAGCAAGGGACGGAATCTCTTCCCACCGGCCTCAACTATGTATTTAGACATCTGATAAAGTTCCTTCTGGTCTGTATATATGGATTTTAAAAGTGACACGTTTATTTTTGTAATTTTTTCAGATAGGCTGCTCTCCCATTCCACCAGAAAGTCCTTCATACGATTTGCAGCACCATATTACGACTAAAGATTTAATTTATACGTGTTGTCTGTAAGCTAAAAAAATAAGAATTTGTGGGAATTTCACCGAGTCAGAAGTATCTCTATCGAAGAAACGTTCGACTGACCACGTTCTCCTTCCAGGACTTCAGTATCAAGCTTGATAGACTGGTACTTCAGTTCTTTGATGAATTTGTGTTTGGTAATTTCTGCAATATCAACAGCCTTGCTTATTGACTTTCCCCTAGCCTTGATGGTGATCTGTTCAACATTGTTGTTGAACTGGGTCACTATTGCCAGAACATAGTTCATTGTAGGTTTTTTTCCAACGTAGATGATGTTTAACTCTGCCATAGAAATCCTCTTGGGTCAAAGTAATTTACTGTATATAATTATATCGTGCTTCATGACGTTTTAACATCACTATACGAGCCTGATCAGTGTATCGGTTTCTTTCACACCACTTATGGATCTTATTGCATCTGCGGCTTTGTTAACCTGGTCAAGCTTCTGCGCTATGATTCTTACAGAGAAATCGTAGGAACCTGAAAGTTCATAGATTTCGTCAAACCTTCTTCTCAACTCGAGAAGGACCTTTGACGAATCTTCAGTCCTAACCTTTACTAGGATGATTGAAGTGAGTGCCCCGGATCCGAGCGACACAGTGAAGTTCCTTATGACCCCGTCGTTAAGCATCTTCTGGATCCTGTGCCTCACAGTTCCCTCAGAGATCCCAAGATTCTTCGCAATTTCTATATTGGAAATGCGGGCATTCCTGTTAAGAAGCTCTATAATCTTCCAGTCTCTTTCGTCCACTTAGGTAGATGTATTCTACGCGATATATCTTATGGTCTTTAGTGTGATCAGTGGATTATAGAGCAGTTACAGACAAGAAATTAACGATAAAGCGATTTTCCCTGATCGTCAGGAGAGGTTTTTCTCTTTGATATAAGTTCCTTTGGAACTTTCTGAAGACGTATTATGTTAGTGGCCTGTACCATATAGATAGGGAGTCCAGAGTTTAGGTCATTTCCAGACCTTGCAATAGAGACTATTTCCATCTTTATTTGTATAACTGAGCCATCCTGGAGTCTTACTGTTATCCATTTTGGTTCTTCGTCTATGTCAAACCCTATTAATTCAGCGTCACCGGGCAGTCCACCCTGCATTGCCATGATACCGCTATACGTATTTGTATAATAGAATTATCCTATCTTATATGCACTTTCATCATGCGATATTAACAAATTTTTGTCCTCTCATTGCAAGAAAGATGGACTTTGATCATCTTTGATCATCTCTAACAGAGAGGAATAACATACAAAATGCGACAAGCAACATGATCCGCTGTGTTCATTTCTACAAAAAAACAGATGAAAATTCAAATATTTGACGAGTAAATTATTTCAAGTCCTCCGAAGACGATGATATATATCCACCATCGAATTTGAGTATTTTTAATATATTGCCGGAGCATAGGCGGACTCACTGCGAGGGTAACAAAGCCAGGTTAAATGTGCAGGACTTAAGATCCTGTCCCGCAGGGGTTCGTGGGTTCAAATCCCATCCCTCGCATCTCACCTGAATGAGGCATAATACTAAGTTCCCATCAACTAAATTCTCTATTGACACGTTGGAGTGCTTCACAACATTAACATCAGTGCAACAAAATACTATTATTTAACCGGTTTCAGAAGTAATGCATCGGAAAAATAGATACCAAAAGTTAATATTGGGCAATCCTTATATTGTTATTTGATGTTGACAGCGTACTTTATCCCAATCTCCCAGACACGTTTTTATTTAGTATCGATTATGACATTTATTTGCTTATAATTATAGAATTATATCTATCCTAATATATATAAATAATTATATTTAATAACTACAATAGAATCTCCTCCTTGATGATATCTATAAAACCAAAAACAACGGCGTTACAAGAAAAGGAAGAAAAGGAGGTGCGAGTCCTGATGGAGCCAGTAACCGGTGGAACCTACGTTTGGTAATTTTAGTGCAAAAATTGTTTTATATACTCTTTATATTCCTTGATTAATCTCGTGTTTTCCAGTGCTTTGGTGATTCTTTTGTTTGTTTCTTTGATTAAACTGCTATCAGTTTTATAAATTATCATTATCCTAAGTATTTGAATCCCGGCTGCTTCTAATCCCACAAAATCCTGTATTTTCGAGTACATCTCCAGCATTGCGTTCAGAGAGAATGTGATCTCCTGATACATAGAATTGGCGATATAGTATTGTGTCATTATATCCTGGCAGTATGCAAGATCTATTTCGCTTGAAATGTCCGTAAAATAATCTATAGCTTCTTTGAGGAACTGGAATTCAAGTTTCTGCTTTCTGCCAGATATGTCGATAGAGAGCATAGATAATCTTGCTAGATGGTATATTCGCTTATTGCCAGTTTCCAGGGATAAATAATAAGAACTCATTGTCGTTTCGAAAGCATCCTTGTACCTTCCAAGGACGAGAAGAAGCGCACTTCTATTTAGGTATGCATATTGAAGCAACGGAATGTCTCTTACTCTTTCGCAAAGCTCTATCGCTTCCTGGTTAGCTTCTGTAGACCTGAGCAACTGCCCCATTTTTGAGTATGTATATGACTGGTTGATCTTTATGCGTGCCATTCCCTGAAGATTATCTCTCTCCTTGAATAATAGAAATGCACGTTCGTACTTTTGGAAAGCCTCTTCATAGTTTCCCATAGAACCATAAACATTCCCAAGACCAAGAAGGCTTGAGGCAACACATTCTATGTCGTCTGTAATTTCGCTTTGCCTTACAGCATCTTCTAGGAACTTTATAGAAGCCTCATGATCCCCTTTAAAAAATTCAATTGCCCCCTTGATTCTTGATATTTTTCCTATATTCGCGAAAACTTGGTTGGAAAGTTGTGTTTTTTCTAAAATTTCTAAGGTATCGAGTGCCTCATCAACTTTACCTTCCTGCAGAAAAGTTTCTGCGAGAAAGATTTCAGCATCCGATAATGTCAACTTGCCTGTGTTGATTAAATCAACTTTGGTTAATATTTCAGCAAGCTTTCCGCTGTTTTTCCTTTTTTTCTGCTCGTCAATAATTACAGGAGCGCTACCCTTGTTTACTTCATATCTTGGAATGCCGCCCTTCTCAACTCTCACCGAGGCAATTCCAAGGAACCTCAGTGATTCAAGTAACAAAAACATGGCATCAGGCTTGATTGTTTCCGTCAGATCAGGGCTCGCCCTAACCTGTTCCTCGAAGATCTCGCGTAGAGACTCTAGGACCTGATCAGATGCCTTATAGTCCATTCGGAAAAGCCAATAGCTCTCGTTATAAAGAGTTTGTTACTAATTGTCATGTTACTGAAAATAATAGTTTTGCTTTATGTCCATTAATATTAGTGCGGCTGGCCTTCTGGCGGATGAATAGTCGCAACATTTGGAATGCTAAACGTTATCAGGAGGGAAATTATTGATGCTGCCCAGACTATTTCCCAGAGATATTGAAATCCAAGTGAGTAGAAAAGTGTTAAGGGCCATGAGACAAGCGCAGCAGCCACACCAACTATCTGTCTCTGAACACCCCCGAAGATTCCTCTGTTCTCCCTGCCTATCACCGTAACCTCGTATGACATTGCCCCGGTTATTGTGATTATACCTGGACTGGAAAACAAAGCTGCTCCTAGGAAAAGATACTCGCTTTTCAAAAATATTGCCAATAATATCAATCCATAAGTGACAACATCCAGTAACATGGTTAGAGAGATGAAACGCCTACCGAAGTTACTCTTGCTGTCTATAAATTTCTCACTGAATCTTCCCAGAACTGAAGCTAAGATATAAGTGAGAAGAAGAATACCAAATGAATACTCAATAGGTATTCCCAAAATCAGTCCAGAAGGGACATAAAAAAGGCTGAAACCAATTACCCCTACAGTCATCATTGCTTTAGAGCTGATTAGGGGAACAACGAATTTTCGCCTCTCCTTCAGACTTCTCAATCCTTCGAAGAGTCCGGGTCTCCTAACCTGATTAGCTGCACCTTTCATAGCTTCCTTTTCCTTTGAATAAAGCACGAAGAATGCAAGGAAGGCCATGCACACCAGTAACAGGCCGCTTCCCAGAAATACATAAGAGATGTCATAAGAAACTGCTCCCAGAATCAGAACAGCGTATGCAAATGAACTACCAACGGTTTCGCCTGTCATGATTCTGGCGTAATTCTTACCTAGAATGTTTGTTGCACTTGCTTTGGCTATGAAAGAGTTAAGAGATGCCCTGAAAAAACCTTCAGATATTATCATTATAGCAATAAAAGCAGGGATTAAACCTACTATCAGTAAATTCTTTGAAATGACAAGATAAAGCAAGGCCAGACTTATACCGTATAGAAAGCCTCCTGTAATCATCAAAGTGAATGAATGGCCTTTGTCGATAGCCCTTCCCTGGAACATGGAAATGCCGATCAATATAGCCTGGCCCACCGTCAGGCCGATTCCTGCAAGATACACCGGCAAGTTTGCACCTTCAAGGTAGATTATAATTGCAAACGAGAAGACCGTCATAGAAAGCGAAAAAATTGAGTTAAGTGCTGAAAGACTTGAGACAAATGGATTAATCTTTCGGACTCCTTCAGTCACTTCAGGCACGATACTTTAAGAGTGATGGATATAAAATTCTTTCACACTTTTTGAGCTTGTATATTATTTTCATCAGAAGTAATCTCATGTCCGGGCGGGATAAAAGATCTTTATGTTGAATCTGACACACTCTCCTCTGCTAAAGCATCGGAGGTTCTCACTTTTGCACTTATTTCCGCATCACTTCTCACGATCAGGCGGGTTTTGCTTGAACCCATTACGGAGTTTTGAGGTCGTTACTGCCCTGAACGTTGCCCCTCCGGGGGTATCAGTGCTCCCTTTGCATGCATCCCTGTCTGCATGCAATCGAGATATGTCTTTATCCTGTTCCTGTGTATGGACATTGGAACAGGAGCATTCTCAACCTTATCACCAGATCCTGAAGGAGCAACCAGCGATCGAGGATTTAGTGGTACGACTTTCTCATAGAGGAGTTTCGTACGCAATTTTAAATGCTTCCATGAAAATAAGCATTTTGCAGTTCATCTCCTCTCTAAAGGTCGGAGCTTTCTTGCTCATACATTTGTAAATACTCGTGGAGCAGAATGCGTCTCTCTTCTTTCATTCCTCACCGGATGGAATGTTGCTTCGGCAGAATTTGGAAGACCACTAGGAGAATCAAATGCTGCCATTACTGATCATTTCAATAAAGCGTAAGATATTGTTTCTTTCATAACCTATAGTTGATGGCTCCCCGTGACCCGGATAAATTATGGTATCAGGAGGTAATTTGAGATACCAGTTTAGGCTCCTGAGCATATCAGTTGGATTGCCTCCAAGGTCCATTCTTCCTATGTTGTTTCTGAAAAGGCAATCTCCTGTGAACACTGATGAACCTGCAATTATAGAGATGCTACCGGGGGTGTGCCCGGGAGTGTTCTTCACATGTAGTTCAGATCTACCAACAAGTATCGTCCTGTCTGTATCTATAAGAAAGCCCGGTTTTGGAGGTTTTCCGACCAGACCCAACTGCTTTCCGAGATTCCATGTTTCATGCATTACCTTGATGTCTTTCCTGTGCATTCCAAAGGATGTTCGGAGCTCGGACGATACAAGGTCAGCTACAAGAACATGATCGAAGTGCCCATGGGTCGCCAAAACACCCACCGGAATTCCAGGCATAGTTTCAGCGACATCCATGATTGCTTCAAAATCACCACCGGCATCTATAACAATATATTCTCCGCCAGATGATATGAAATAGCAATTTGTCTGCAGCCCTCCAACAACGAGGTGCTTCATTGAAAGTGAGGATCCTACCATTTCTAGATATCAGTGTAAAGAAGTAATAAAAAGTTGCCACAGACTTCGGAGCTATTCTTATGCAAGGAAGAGACCTTCGTGAAATTTTCTCTTGATAATGATTTTGTATATATTGAAAATCTATTGTCTGAGGTTCCAGTTTAATCGCTTGATGCACAAGGATCTAACATCCCAAATATCCCCTTGGCTACCTTCTCAAACACAAAGACCAGCTAGAACGGATTTTGTTACTTCAAGCAGATTCATGTATTTTCTTCCAATCCTCTGAGATTTTCCAGCTGCATAGGATATTATTCTACTTCTGACATCCTCTCCTCCCTGAAGGTCGGAGCTTTCTTGCTCATACTATAGTAAACAAAGTAACTTATGTATATTGGTAGGACCACAAGAGATTATGGGGATCTATCCCTTTGCGATTCTTCCATAATAATCAGATAAAGTTGGATTGTACAGTCACGAGAATCGCAGGATCCAGGATTTTGTGCCTGAACCTTTCTTTTGATGCAGGTGCCGGGATTTGAACCCAGGTCGAAAGCTTGGAAGGCTTCCGTGCTAGACCAGTCTACACTACACCTGCTGTTTGCCCTCAATCATAAACATGTTAATATTTCTTGTTTGTCAATTCCATTATGCACTAAGAATCTGCAATTGTAATGTACTTGTATACTCAGTGTCATGTATGAATATTTCTACATTGAAAACGTAGAGAGCCGGTTGGACAGATTCATTGAAATAAGCATAGTTGTGAAAGTAGTTAATAGTGAGGGGTGAAGCGCTATTTGAAACCGTAATTGTAACATTGCTGATTGGAGTGATGTATGATATATACACTCTCAGAGACAATACACCATTCTGTGTTATAGAGTAATGGTAGACCCCGTTTGACTGAGCCAGTGCTGACCATGATGATGTTTGAGGGTTATAGACCTGGATAGAAGAGACCTGGGGTCCACCCACTGAGCTTATCGGTGGATTTAATGAAATAGTCCAGAATATTATCCATGTGAGGATAAACACCATGACGAGTATAAAGACCTGCGATCCTCTCTTGGGCATCTTGAGATGAAGTGCCTGGATTAGTCTCTTAAATGATATTATGAAAAGGAACATAAGCAGGAGCCCGACGTACCATATTCCTATCAAGAACAGATAGCCTGAAAAAAGTCCAAGCGCCGCTGCCAGGAGAAACATTACTATTGTGGATTTAGCTCGTTCTTTTTCGCTTTGAAGGAAATCCTTCTCTATAAATTCGGGCTCCACGAAGATTTCCTGATCTTTGTCCTTTGCCATGTAATTCGGGTTAATCAGTTGTTGATTAATGAAGTTATTGCGACTGCGGGGTGGCTCGCAAGCACAACTCCAGACGCTACAAGACCACCGACCGCACCCAGCTTCAGTGATGTTGATATGTCGTTATGTGCCTTTATCCCCGCCCCTACTATCAATTTGACTGAATTCTTTTTGCATACTTCCGCGGCTTTTTCTATGATATCTGGTTTGGCGGTCGATACTGAAATACTGCCGCCAATTAGTTCCGGTGGCTCATAGGCCACTATGGGCGCACCTATTTCAGCAAACCTGGCAACTTCGCCTAGATTCTCTGCGCATACTATGATATTAAAGTCCAGTGTCCTTGCCTTGGACACAATCATTTCGATCGTATCGAAATTCAACCTGTATTCTGAATGATTTATCATGGAACCCCTTATACCAGAATCTATGAGCATCTCTATTGATATTTTTCCCGTAAATGGTCCGTAACCAACAGGATCAACATGCTGTGCATAGAACGATTTTGCTGGGAACTTATCCGCAATGTGTAGATCATAAGCGCCGATAGCATAATGAATTTCCCAACCCTTGAAAGCGTTTGTATCAGGCAATTGAGCGAAGAATTCAGTGGATCTTCTTCCTGTGGCCCTTTCATAATGCTTGGTATTTATTATTAGAATGTTGCCTTGGTATTTGCTTAAATCTGATTTCATCACAGTATATTGTTGCATATATTAACAAGTTTTATTATCCATTTGCAATTGTCTGACTATATGGTAGAGCAACCTTCGGCACCAACCAGTATGGAAGAAGTTTGGAAGAAGAGTTATCCCGAAGGGAACCAGAGGTACATAGAAATCCCTGATTCTTCAGTTTATAAACTGCTAATGGATTCTGCTTCCAAGCATCCGAATTCAACTGCATTAATATTATTTGGAAAAAAGATAACATACATGAAATTGCTTTCAATGGTCGATGCTCTAGCATTCAGCCTCAAAGAGAGACTTAGATTGTTCAAGGATTCGAAGATTGGCCTCATACTCCCGAACTCCCCCCAGTACGTCATATCATTTTTTGCAATTGCAAAGATAGGGGGAGTTATAGTTCAGACGAATCCTATCTATACAGAGACGGAAATACTTAATGAATACAAGACTACAGAAACATCCGCTGTCATAACACTGGATATGTACTATCCCAAAATCAAGAACCTTGCCAAGGATGGTATCTCGATTGTCGTAACGAGCATAAAGGATTTCCTGACCCCGCTCGCTTCAATGGTCTATTCACGAAAGACAAGAAATGACCCTAAACCAGAGAAACCAACCTATGAGGGTAGGATCTTCAGGTTCAAGGATCTGATTAAGAGCGGATCGTCTCCAGAGGAACAGGTAGAGACAAAGTTGGATCCTGTGCTTTTTCAGTTCACAGGCGGCACGACAGGTGTTCCGAAAGCGGCAATGCTTTCACACCGGAACCTTGTTGCGAACGCCACTCAGCTTAAGGCATGGCATTCAAGCTTAAGGGAACCTGGAAAATTCATGTCAACGCTCCCGTTCTTCCATGTTTATGGCATGATGACATCCATGATACTGCCCGTTACAACCGCTTCGACAATGATACTTGTACCGGATCCAAGGGATACTGAAACTCTTTTGAAGCTCATAAAAAAATACAAGCCAGATTATCTTCCAGGCGTACCAACACTTTATAAGTCCATTATAAACCATCCAAATTTAAAGAAGTTTGATCTGAAATCCATTAAGGTCTGCGTTTCAGGCGGAGCTGCTCTCCCCGTCGATACGCTCAAGAGGTTTGAAGAGGCGACTGGTGGTCTCTTGATTGAGGGCTATGGCCTCAGCGAAACTTCGCCCGTTATCGCAGCTAACCCTGTTGACCGAAACAGGAGAAAGGTTGGTTCAGTAGGGCTTCCACTGAGCAACACCGAATTCAAGATCGTAAATCCTTACAGCCTGCATGAGGTTCCGGTAGGAGAGGAAGGGGAGATATTTGTGCGAGGTCCACAGGTAATGCTTGGTTACTGGAGAAGTGAGTCTGAAACAGCCGGAGTCATGGAAGATGGCTGGCTTCGGACAGGTGATATTGGAAGATTTGACAGCGAAGGTTATCTCTATCTTGTCGACAGGAAGAAGGACATGATCATATCCAGCGGCTATAATGTCTATCCGCGTGAAATAGAGGAAGTGTTCTACAGGCATCCAGACGTGATCGAAGCAGCTGCAATAGGTGTACCTGATGAGAGGAGGGGGCAGAGCGTCAAGGTTTACGTGGTGAAAAAGGAAGGATCTAATGTCACCGAACAAGAACTGATGGCTTTTGCCTCGAAGCAGCTCGCACCGTATAAGAGGCCAAGATCTGTTGAGTTCAAGAAGGATCTGCCAAGGACACTGGTGGGAAAAGTACTGAAGCGTGAGTTACGTACCGACCAGACCAGAAACCCAAGGGCAGGAAGAAGGTTATAATTAAGGGTAATCATTGCTGAAGTCAGCATAAATTCAACTTGGAACGGAGAACCGTCGAAGCAAAGTTTCTCAAAAATGTTATGGATATATGCATGATCGATCATCCAGTACCATAAGGATGCTGCGAACAAAAGTGTAAGAATAATATCTTAATACACAGGAAGAGGGTAGCTTGGTTTGTACTTATTGGAATACATCTTTCTTCTGGCCCTGATGCTGTCAATGGCAGGGGCCATGTCCTTCCTGATACTTTATGCTCGTAAAGCCATAAACATACTCCAGCGTCTTTTGACCTATGTTTTTGCCTCGATGATGACTGGCATGCTCATAGGTCCGTTCATATACCTGACTCTCCCTTACAGCATAAGCGTAGCAGGTGGAGCCGAGATATCCCTTGTTTCCATGACAGTGCTTGTCATTCCAGCACTTGTTGTTTTCATGAATGATGCTCTCATTCAAAGAGAGGAAAGAGGGAGACTGTTCATGCATGCATATGTTGCATTCACCGTTATCTTTGATGAAATACTGATGAGCACTGTCTTCAACCTGGTGGTAAATCCACAAACTTACCTGCATTTGCTGCACACTGATCCTGCCAGTTTTGTGTGGACTGCGTTAGCAAGTTACTGGTTTGTATTTCCGATGGGCATGGAGATGCTCCTTACGACACTCTTTTTGCGCAGTCAATTTTCTTCACATGTCAAGGTGATACTGCTGACTCAGGCTTCCCTGATGATAATGGTGCCGACAGCAATCATGAACAATGCATGGGAAATAGCCACAATATATCTTTCTGGAGCGGTGATGACTATCTTTTTCATCTACATGTTTGAATACCTTTACCGGAAGCACGCAATGAAGGTTCATCTTGGCGCCTATGTGCTCATGCTTCTTTTGTCTTATAGCAGCATGATGGCTGGTATCTTTTTCTGGATAGTTGCTGGCAATTACGTGGTGATTGCTCTCGCCATGTTAGTTGATATGCTTGTGTACCTCTCTGCTGCACTGAACCGTTCCTGGTTGTCAGCCGGTAAGAGCCTTTACTGGATTTCTAGCAAGAATTGGTCCTTTCTCTTCCTTCTTCTTGTGTTTGTGGCTGAATTCTTCATGGGTGCGGTTTTCGATCTCGTCTATTATGGATCGAACGAATTCATGCAATCCACAGGAATGGTGCTCCTTTCCGGAACATACGTTTCTGATATCGGCATCGCAGTGTTTGATTTCTTCACATTTGTGGCACACGTATCCCTCTCATCATGGTTTCTCATAATGATGGGAGTGGAGATGGGATCACTCGTTGTCTTTAAGATACGAGCGACAAGGGAACTGGAAACAAGGATCAGACTGGGACTCATGCTCGCAGCCTATGCAGTTTATTCTATATATCTGCCATCGTTCCTGATATCAAATCCGGCGACGATACCTTTCATAGGCTGGACCATGGGAATAGGGTCTGGAGGGGCATTCTCGCTTGTCTTTCTTGTTCCGATTACCCTGACATACTTGATAAGCGGGATACTATCGCTCCTCTTTGGATCAAGGCAGCTGTGCTCTACCTTCTGCACCGCCCCTGTTATGTATCAGGGAACATTTTATGACTCTATGAAAAAGTTCAATGCGTCCTCAACCCAAGCAAGAGTTTTGACTAGGCAGACAAGAAAGGGGCAGATAGTTTACAGGATAGTATCAATCAGCGTATATACCGCCCTTTTGCTTTCAGCTGTTGTATCACTGCTCGACTCAACAGGGTACATGCATTTTTACTTCTACGGAACAGATCCATCCTACATGCTATATCTCTTTCTCTTTGGTTTCCTCTGGTACGCGGTTTTCATAACAATGCCATTCTTGGGTTCATATGGCTGCATTAACACTGGTTACTGTCACTGGGGCAATTTCAACCGCTTCGTTTCTAGATTCGGTCTTTTCCGGCTGAAGGTGCGGGATCCTATGCAATGTGTGTCCTGCAAGACTAAGGACTGTGCCAGCGCATGTCCTGTTGGTAACTATGGACAGCCTGGAAAGTTCATTCAAACTGGCGAATACAAGGACTCCAGATGTGTGGGGATTGGGGACTGTGTTGATGCCTGCCCATACGAGAACATATTTTACTATGACATCAGGCACTGGATAAAGGAAAAATTTCCAAAGAAGAACTAAGATGCAGAGAAAAGTTCTTTTTCATGAAAGAGACCAAGAATCGTGCTGAAATAAAGTGTCATTGCTATCAACATGGAAACTGCAAAGATTAGCCAGGATAGACCGAATGGATGCGGGTAAATAACAGGTTCGAGCAATCCGGCTGCCGCTATCACTATCAATAGAATGATCCAACGGACTATTCTCCTCTGGCTCCGTGTTATCTCATTTCTATGGGCATACACATAGCTGAAGAGATAGTATATCGCCACTATCATGAGGACTGCATAAGCCGCAAGCAATGGTATGACCAGTGGCGAATTTCCAAGTAGTGCAGGATCTGCAATTTGCATGAGGAAGATTGCAATTACAGCTCTCTTTTCGAAACCAGGTTTCATTATAAGAAAGATGAAGAAAATCATCTCCGCCAGCATTGGCGCAAGGAACAGTATGCTTGTGACAGATAGTGAAAAATAAGAGAGGTAAGATCCCAGGGAAGCTATTCCACCGAAGCCAAATCCTATTATACGGAGAAAGAGAGCCATGGATATCTCGTTCCATGATAGTAGAAGGGCAAAGAAGAATACCTCAAGGCCGGCAAAAGATGAATATGATTCAATAGTGGCAGAAACAAGGATGTATACAACAGCGACAGTCATAATAATCATTGAAATATTGACCGCGACTATTGTGTTCAGGAATGATGGTGGAGCAACTATGTAATAGATGAGTGCGTCGAGCATACTGCCCATCATTGTTATAAGAAAAAGACCAAGTGCAAAACCCTTCAGTGTGATATTGTGCCCCAGTGATCTCAGGTATGTTATTACCCATATTATGAAGGCAGTCATGACCACCTCTGTAAAGATCACCCAGAATAGATTCTGCACGCGTGCAGCATTTAATAATATTATTATAATTTGATCCTGTAATTATTACATGATTGAGATCTGTAACATTATTCTTCTTTCAATCTTCGTGAACCGGTTCCGGGATGGCATGTCACTTTCACAAATCCCTTCTCTACATGTTTCTCAACGATTTCATAGTTGTAGCCTCTTAAAAGACCAGTTAAACCAGCAAAGCTGCATCTTGAAGCTTCAAGACTGTAACCGGCTCCGACCAGCAGTATGGTTGTTGTATTTCCATTGAAACTCATCTCAAACATGTCTGCAGGTATAAATTCCTTGAAAAGTTGAGCAAATGTCCAGAGTTTTTGGAGATCTGGAGCGTAAATCTTGCAAACCTCTGCGAATGAATACCCTGCCTCCTCCCATTTTTCCATGCTTGCCTTTGAGTCGTTCCTGATTGATATCTGGAGTATTTGGTCAAGAAGCATGGCCGGTACTGGTACTGCCCTGAGGGAATCCATAAGGCTGAGGATGCTCGATATCTTGGAAACAACACTGCTGTCAACGCCTGACTTCCTGGCCTCAAAATACATTTGAAGGGCTTCACCGGTTATTGAGCTGATCATCTTTCCTTCCCTTTCAGCCTCTTCCTGCAGTTGCTTTGCAAGTTCAGTCCTGAGTGAAAGGTTCATTCGAGTCATTTGAACAAGTTACTAAACGTTAAGCAATATATTATTGTAACTAGAAAGAAAATTTTTTGCTGCTATGGAGCGTAAGCCTTCGTGTACATGCTTGCACATGGGCGTGCATAACTATTGAAGAGCCGACATTGTCTTCTCATCTGGTGATAAAAAATGCCATTTGTAGACAGTTTAACTGTCATGTTGATGGGTTTGGCAATGGGTTTGGCTCTTGGAGCATTCTACTTCTTCTTCAGGGCAAGAGAAGATGAGAAGATGCTCAACGCACTCATAGTGCCTGCATTTGTGGTTGGTCTCTTTGATTTTATCAGCGGTTTCCTGATGTCTTTCTCATGGCCGCTGCCTGGCGCATATAACATGCTATTTGGAGATCCGTTATTGCTCTTTGGCCTGATACTCGTAATGACGTCGGTAGCATATTACAAGAAGATGAACATTGGGCTGATCCCGGTCCTTTCTCTTCTCCTTGGAATATATGTACTGGTAGGTGCTTATTCGATTGTACAGCTAAAGCTGGAGTCTGGAAACAATTTGATAACTGCACTCGGACTATATATATTCTCAGGTATCGGTGCACTACTTGCTCCTATAGCTTACATCAAGCCGACTTCAGGCAGCAAGTATCTCTACTATACAGAATGGATAATACTTGGAATAGCCACTATCTTTGCACTGGTAATCGGATATATGGGCTTCCATGAACACCTTGCGAGCCCGCCATGAAGAGAGAGGGGATGGAACATGTCGATAGACTGTCCACCCACCACCTTACCTGAATCTACAGGCTCTATTCTCCTGGAACCGGAGACCCCGATGAGCACGGATGATTGGGCAGATGTTCAATTATTCCATTTAGGTTTCAACGCCGGGTTGCCGCTAATACCTGACATCGATGAGAAGTGCCGGGGAAATCAGGACAATCAGAGCCTTCCAATGCTTGAGGGGCACACAAAACTTTCATACCTTCTTTTTATATATATAATCTATAAAATGCACTCTGAGATTGTCTGAGTGATAACTTATTTTTTTTTAACCCGGTACAAATGCCGGGTAAATTTTCATAGCTTCTTTTGTCAGTCTGTCACGATCATCAGGATGCGCGATGGATATGAGTTTCCTTGCACGCTCTCCCAGGTCAAGACCTTGCAGGCTTACGGCACCAAACTCGGTGACTACCCACTGCACGTGATTTCTTGTAGTTGTGACACCTGATCCGGGTAAAAGGGATGAAGCAATTTTTGGCTTCCCTGATTTTGTTCTTGACGTTAATGCAATGATGGATTTTCCTCCAGGAGAAAGCGCCGCACCCCTGACGAAGTCCATCTGTCCTCCAACCCCTGAGATCATAAGATCGCCAATTGACTCCGCACATACCTGCCCAGTCAGATCAACAGCTACAGCAGAATTTACTGATATCATGTTCTTCTGCTTTCTTATATTTGAAGTATCGTTGGTATAATCAACACTTTTCATAAGTATCTGAGGGTTGTCATTCAGGAAATTATAGAGCTTCTTAGATCCCTTTGCAAAGGTCGCTACTGCGTGCCCGATGTCAATATCCTTCCTCATATTGGTTACCGCTCCGGATTCGGTGAGACCAAGCATACCATCTGAGAACATTTCTGTATGTATACCGAGATCTCTGTGCCCAACGAGGCTCTTCATGACAGCATCGGGTATTGCCCCTATTCCCGCCTGAAGCGTAGCCCCGTCTGGGACCAATGCCGCGACATTTTCTCCTATCTGCATCTCCTCATTTGATATCTCGTTCCGCCCCTCTTCATGTATCGGTTCGTTATGCTGGATGCTATAATCTATGAAGTCCTCTGGAACTGTTGCGTCGCCGAAGGTTCTAGGTAGTGACTCATTTATTTGCGCTATTACGACAGGAGAGGATTTGATGGCTGCCTTTATTGCTATTACTGCAGCTCCAAGGCTGTGCAGTCCATGTCGATCTGAAGGAGATATGCTCACCAGGACGATATCAGGCTTTAAGGTATTCTCAACGAATTTAGGTATATCTGAAAGGAAAATAGGTAAATATTGCGTTAATCCATACTTGTAAGCCTCTCGCATGTTTCTTCCAAGAAACAGGGAAACATCGCGTATGTTATTCTTCTTATCAGTATTGAAGTAAGGACCGGCACCGCTTATCTCTTCATGGTATAAGCTTACCGGGCCTACTTTATCAGAATTGGAAGCAATGATCTTAAGAAGATACTGTGGCGTAGATGGCACTGCATGTACGTAAATCTTTGACCCAGATTTTATAAGATCCAAAAATTTGCTTTCGTCTATTTCTTGCATAAACCTCGCGCTGTTGAGGATTGCAGAAACCGTGATAAACCTTCCCTAAAGGATCTTATCTGGGCACATGAAAGCTGTCTGATTCGCTTTCCGCAGGCATGGATGCACTTATGCATGGCATTGAGGAGATGCATTTCTTGAATACGAAAGATGCTTTACGTAATGTTTAATTTTTGTAACATAATTCTAAAAGCACGTGATTCAATGACGCAAAGTTTGCTTGGGAGAATAAATAGCGAAGCAAAGGTCGTGAGTATGATGAACTCTGTGCTGGTCAAAGAACTGGACTTGCTTTCACAGAAGGTTAAGGAGATGAATATAAGGTTGCTTGAAATGAACGCGGACATTGAGAGAGCAAGAATTATCAGGGACTCACTTGAGGCATATGAAAGAGAATCTTAATCGGGATGTTGAATTCCTCAGGCAACATATCGATCTTGATGAAGCTGATATCTCTGAGCTGGTGGATGCGGATGTTGAGTTAACAGAAGCAATAGATAATCTTAGATATGAAGTTTCAAGATATGATAAGACGCGCACAAAAATTAGCAATTTAGCCACAAGAGAAGCTTCGATCAATTATGACCTCTACAAGAAATTACAGATACTGAAGACAGAGTCGATAAGGCTTAATGCCATAAAGACTGGATTAAAAATGAGGGGAGTGGATATTCTTCCAGAAATAGAGGAGGAAATAGAAGAGTTGCTGCGAAAATATCTTGGGCTACATGTATAGGTCGCTTCTTAACTAAGATAATGAAAGCATGTGAAAGGTATCCAACCGGGCGAGATATCACATGATTGCAATCAGGGAAAAAGAGATTATTAGTATCCCATTTGGAGTTGCATCAATAAAGATCATAAACATTGCATTCAGGTCGCATCGATACAGGGGCAGGCTGATGCTCAAAAGATGGTTTTGAATCATGTATAATCGAGATCATAAAAGTTGTATACGCACTATCGCTGCAGAATAAATGATATCGGTAATTGGGCTGGGCAACATAGGTTCCATGATAGCAAAAGAGCTTTCAAATCATTACGAGGTTACAGCAGTTGATTCAGAAAGGAGTAAGGTAGAGCAAATACCTGAAGCCAGGGGGATAGTAGGTGACATAAACGACGCCGCAGGAATAATCAGGCGAAGTGAAGCAGCAGTAGTTGCACTTCCTGGTCAGGTTGCTTACCCCTATGTTAAAAAGCTTCTCGGATGGGGTATTAACGTGATTGACATTTCATACAGTCCTCAAAATCCTTTTGATCTAGCCGAAACAGCCAGATCGGCCGGTGCACTTTATATTCCAGACTGCGGTTTTGCGCCAGGTCTCTCTAATATGATTGCATACCGACTTTATAAAAAATATGCTGCAGATGAAATAGAGATTGTAGTGGGCGGTTTGCCGGAAAGCCCGGTTGAGCCATTCCTTCATTCGGTTACGTGGAGTGTTGAAGGTCTTATTGATGAGTATACAAGGAAGGCAAGTATCATCTCTCATGACAGGATAAAGCGCGTCAACCCTCTTGATGAGATAGGATCGATAAGTATAGAGGGATACGGCGATTTTGAATACTTCACGTCTGATGGGCTGAGGACACTGCTATCTACAGTAAAAATAAGCAGTCTATCTGAGAAAACAATAAGACTGAAGGGGCACCTTGAAAGGATGAAGTTTCTTCAGGATATGGGTTATTTTTCCGACGAAAAAATTCAGGGAACATCACCCAGGAAAGTTTCTGAACATATTTTTGGCAGGTATAGATCATCCGGTCATGATCTCTGCATTCTTGTTGTCAGGTCCGGTGACAGCTCAAAGCATTCAATCCTGATAGCCAGAGGCAACGAAAACCGTACTGCCATGAGCATGTTGACTGGAACTCCTGCAGCATCCGTGTCTAGGCTCGTAGTCGAGGGAAAGATAACAGGCCAGGGCACTGTTCCACCCGAATTTATTGCTGAAAATGATGATAATTATTCAGCCATAATGCAAGATCTTAGGAAAGCAGGAGCGAGTTTTGATTCCAATTTTTGATGCATGAAGTGACCATGAAATACCGTCCAGTTGGGCTGCAGTAATCATGTGCGGAGCAGAAAGCTTTCCCGATGGCCAGAGATCTGTGGCCGAATTTATTCTTTTGCGCATTACATCAGATTGGCATTTTTGACTCCAGTTTCATAATGATATGATTTCGATTATGTTATCTGACGGTGAATGAATGATGCAATGTTATCAATTATCCTGCTCTTGACCTGAGAAGGCTTTGACCAGGAAAAAAGGGAAGGTTCAAGATAGCATGCTAATGCGCATTTGTTGCAACTAGTATAACCCCCCCAAGGATAATCGTCCCAGAGTTTCAGTATGTCAGTATCCCAAACCGTATATGATCCGTTGTATTCATTAAGCACATAACATGGCATAACAATCTTGCCAGTTGGATCTATATTGATGGTAAGCCATGGCTTGCATTCCCATGAAATTCCACGATACCACGAGTTGAGGATGGATTCGAAGTATTCCTTTGTATTCATGATTGGCGCCTTATCCCTTTTCATAAGCAGAAGGCTTTCGATGGCGCTCTTAAGATGGCTGGCATCCGGACTTTCTTTTTCAGCCGTGCTGTAGTCGAACGCGATTTGGAAGTTTATCTGCACTCCAAGGTTTTTTGCAAGGTTAACGAGGTCAGTTGCCTGATCAAGATTCTCTGAGGTTAGAGTTGCGCTTATTGCCATGTTAACGTATTTGCTTGCTTCCCTGATACCTTCCACTGCGCGATCATATGAGCCTGTAACACCTCTGAGCCTGTCATGAACGCTTCCGATGCCGTCCAGGGAAACAAACAGGAAGTCAAGGTTATCCTTAACCTCGCCTATCTTCTTCCTGAGGAGCCAGCCGTTTGATACCATTGAAGTGTGAAACCTAGAATAAGATTCCTCAAGTATCTGACCAATATCTGGACGAAGAAGAGGTTCACCACCTTCAAATCCCATGAAGAGAACGCCTGCCTTCTTGAGAGATTCCAGCATTCTAACTTCATCCTCAAGCGAAAGTAGAGCTTCGTCCTCCCTCCGCCAGAAAGGACACATCTTGCATTCAAGGTTGCATCTGTAAAGTAACTTATGTCCCGCTATAACTGGCATGCGCTTGTGTGTGATGCCCTTGATTGATCTTGTAAAGCCCCTTCCTAGGACTGGTTTAATTAGAGACATAGAAATACAGTATCATCGAGTTATTAACCGTTACACATTATAATGATCCAATCAGAAAGAGATTTTTAATTTCACAAATTTGCAAAAGCGATGCACTGTCTTGCTTCAGTTTCTTAAGAACTAACGCTTGACATATCCTCAGAGTTGAAGCCGTGGGCTTAGTATCACATTAATATCAATTCTCGCTTTATCATTTATATAGAGAGCAAGTTACAATGAGTCCTGCCATAGATGTTCACAACCTTACGAAGAAATTTCAGCAAAATATTTCTGTAGATGATCTGACTTAATTGTTTCAATATTTAAGAGAAATATGAATCCATTTGAATCTTTACAGTTTTAGTATTAATAATCATAGTGTTTCAAATGTTTTGTAAGTCCTCAGATCTTGGCTTATTTTTAGGTGCAGGATCGAAATAATGGAGCGATATGATAAAAATTATTTCAGGCAAAAAGAATATTACAATTATCCAGAGTGGAGGTCTTGCGTTATTAATCAACTTAAAAAGAATTCCAATGGTAGTATGCTCTCTTTGAATTCACGCTTCTTTATATTTAAAAGATTTATAGTTTTGTCCAATCTTAACAGCCTTCTCAACCTAATGGATCAGCGGATCTCTTTCTTAAAGGTATACCTTATTAGCGAAGGTGTGCATTGAAAAGCGGGTCCGGAGGGCTTCGAACCCCCGGCCTATGGATTAAGAGTCCATCGCTCTACCTGGCTAAGCTACGGACCCGCATTAAGGGCATATTAAGACATAATTTATAATTTTGTAGTGTTTTATGTGTAATTAAAGGAGAGCCATATCTTATTTCTTGTCACAGTTCTCTCTGTAATACTGAATGAACATCTGCTTAACTGACTGCGGTGAATCCTTCTTTAGCTGATCAGAGACCGCCTCGCACAGCTGCTTTGGTGTGACGCTCTTTCCTCGAATTCCCTTGTAAAGTCCCTCGATTCCATCCTTCTGCCCCCGAGCATAGGTTAGTGCCTCTGCATACGTTACCCATATGTCAGGATAGCCGCTCTTAATTTTTAACAGGTCCTCGATCGTTTTTACAGCTTCCTCATGTCTTGAAAGTTCCAGGAGAAGATTGGCCTTGTCACGGCGATAATCGACAATCTCAGGTTCTATTTCTATTGCCTTGTCAAACTCTTCTAATGCCTGGTCAAACATCTCCATTTCAGAATACGCCGCGGCTTTTTCCCTGTGATATTTTGAGTTTTTATTGTCTAGCAAAATAGCGGCATCGAATTCCCTCAGGCTGTCGTCATACTGCCTCTGCTTCAGGAGTGCGGCTGCCTTTTCATAATGATACAGGGCATTGCTGGAGTCAAGAGCGATTGCATCATCAAGTTTCTTCATTGCATCCTTTGTCTTTCTCTGCTTAAGAAGGGATGATGCCTGAGAGAAATGATATTCCGCATTATCCGGATCCAGCTTTATTGCCTTCTCGTATTCCTCGAGTGCCTGATCGAACTTACCCCGGTCCTGCATTGCCTTTCCTGCATTGTAATGATACGATGCATTGTTCGGATTGATGGCTATTGCTTCCTGGTATTCCTTTGATGCCTCTTCAGGTCTTCCTGCACTGTAGAGTATGTTACCCTTTATGAAGTGGTATTCAGGATTCTTTGGATCAAGGCGGATTGCTTCGGAGCATTCCTTGACTGCTTCGTCAAATCTTGATATATCCGACAGGGAGAGTGCCTTGTAGCTCCTGAATACAGCGTTGTTTGGATCTGCCTTGATTACGAGATCGTATTCAGACAGGGCTTCCTGTGGCTTCTTCAGGTTTGTGAGTATGAGACCCTTCTCAAGATGATATTCATTCTTTGGAGATGCCGCTATGGCTATGTTGATCTCCTTGAGGGCTTCCTCGTTGTTTGATGCCATTCTGTACAGGTATGCTTTCTCTGCATGGTAACCTGCGTTCTTTGGTTCCATGGATATTGCTGTATCGCATTCATGAAGTGCATCCTCGTATCTTGACATGGCTGTGAGAACATGTGACTTTCCTATGTGGTATTCAGCCTTGTTTTCGAGAGAGAGGGCTGAGTCGAACTCCTTGAGGCTCTCCTCGTGCCTGGATGTTGCGAGGAGTGCCTCTGCAAGATCTGCATGGTATTCCGGCCTGGATGGATCGATCTTGATTGCCTCTTCGTATTCAACGGATGCTTCCCTGTATCTCTTGCCTGTGGAGAGGATCTTTCCCTTGATGTAATGCGATATGGGATCGTTGCTGTTCAGCTTGATTGCTGTCTCTATCTCCTCCATGGATTCATCGTTCCTCGATGAATGGAGTAGTATGGATGCCTTGTCCCTGTGATAGTCTGGCTGATCCGGATCTATCTTTATTGCCTCTGAGAGGGATTTGAGAGCCTCGTCGGATTCATTGAATGTTAGCAGGGATTGTGCCTTGTAATAGTGATACTCGGCAACTGATGAATTTAGCTTGATCGCTTCGTTGAACTCCTTGAGGGCCTCTGTGTAACGCTTCAACTTGATACATGCAAAACCGCGGTTAAAACGCAATACATCACTCTTTGGATTTGCCTTTATAGAAAGATCAAGATCCAACATTGCCTCATTGTATTTGCCGAGACTTACGTAAATGAGCCCTCTAATCTCGTTGTACTCAACATTCTTTGGCTGAATTGATATGGCCTTGTCAATTGTCTCAAGAGCCTCCTCCATTCTTCCAAGATCATAAAGCGTTCTTGACTTCTCGTAAAGGAAGTCAGGATTGTCTGGATCGTTCTTGATCGCGGTGTTATAGTTCTCTATCGCATCCTTCACGTTACCAAGACTGAGCATTATTTGTCCGCGAAGCTGCTGATATTCGGAGTTTTCCGGATCTCTGTTTATAGCAGTGTTTATCTCTGAAAGTGCGTCGTCGTATCTCTTCATCGAATAGTAGAGATCGCTCAATTCATAATGATAAAGTGAATTCTCTGGATCTTTCTCGATGATGTAATCAAACTCATTCTCAGCTTCAGAGAAATTACCCGATTCACGGAGTATCTTTGCTTTCCAGTAGTGATATTCGAGATTCTCAAAATCGAGCGATATTGCCCTGGTTATTGAATCAAGTGCAACATCAAGTCTGTTTGCATCGTAATTTAGGCGGGCCTGCTCGAAATATATATTCGGATTGTTCTTCTCTGTAGCAAGGACTCTGGAAAACTCCCTGATTGCATCGTCTGTTCTTCCAACCTTGACCAATGTGAAGGCTTTGTTTATTCTTGCATCAACGCTGTCCTTCATGCTGAGCGATGTTTCGAATTCTGTGAGTGCCTGCTTGAAATCTCCCAGTTTATAAAGAAGCAGCCCATAATTATAATGTATTTCTGCTGAACCCATACCAAGGTCTATCGATTGCTTATATGCCTTCGACGCTTCTTCGATCCTGTTCTGGTTCTGTAGCAGCCTGGCCTTCTCTATGACAAACTGTGGATTATTTGGGGATACGGCAAGTGCCTCATCTATCTCTTTAAGAGCATCCACCGGTTTCCCTATTTTTTCCAGTACCAGCGCCCTTTCAAATTTGAGTTCAGGATCATCAGGGCTGAGTTTTACGGCCTCGTTGTACTCCCATAGGGCTTCCTCATACTTGCCGAGCCTTGAAAGAACGACGGCAAAGTCTGTATGTATCACAGGATCATATGGATCTAACTTGAGCGCTTCCCTATATTCCCGTACTGCTTCGTCAACCCTTCCGGCATTAAAGAGAGCAGTTCCCTTATTATCATGATATCCTGGGTCTCTTGGATTGAGTTCGATTGCATCCTTGTAGTCCTGCAAGGCCTGATCAAACTTGCCTAATTCACTGAGAACATTTGCCCTATCGTTGTAATAATCAGGATCCCTTGGGTTAAGCTTGATTGCCTCGTTGAACTCCTTGAGAGAATCCTCCGTTCTGCCAAGATCATGAAGGAGTATTGCCTTGTTGTAGTGATAATTTGGTTCACCTGGTGATATACGTATTGCCCTGTTGAAATCTGCAAGTGCTTCCTCGGATTGGTTAAGATTATAGTGAGCGAGTCCCCTGTTATAGTAGTATGTGCCCTCGCTTGGATTTAATGAAATAGCCCGGTCGAACGACTTGACAGATTCAGCGTGTCTTCCAAGGTTGAAGAGTGCTACTCCCAGATTGTTATGGGCTGAAGCGTTGTTTGGTTCTGCTTCTGCCTCTTTCAGGTATTTGGAAAGAGAATCATCGTTCTCTGCCTGCTCCTCCGAAGAGCCGGTTCTGTACCTGTATTGCATCTGACTCTCGTCAGTCTCTTCATCTTTTTTCACGTCGACCATTAATTCTCTCTTCCAGCCAAGTAAGACTACTGTATACTTATAATATTACTCTAATCGTTTTAAACTATTAAATTGTATCATTAAAATAAATCATCGGATTGGCAAAGATCTTGGTGGATATGTGGTAAGGTCGCCTGATTGTAATACAATGATCTTTTGCTGAAATTATGATTGATTTCTTTTATCCCCTAAGATTGCCTGCTTCACCAATGTCAAGTCCGAATGACCAAGAAAATTTATTTGTGAAATAATGTTTATATATGTTTCTAACCTACTCCGCTGCAAACCATACATCAAGGGCAATGCATAAAGGCAACCCTATTGAGCGGGGGTCAACATAAGTTTTCCCTGGCCACATCGGTGTAACGGTTTAATGGAATGAAAAACGTATGGCAACGCCACATCACTCTAGAAGAGGGTCTACAGCGTATTATCCCAGGAAGAGAGCAAAGTCACCCGCAGGAAGGATCAGGTCTTGGCCTGAAGTAAGCGGCACACCCAGAATACAGGGTTTCGCGGGATACAAGGTTGGAATGACTCACGTCGAAATGCTTGACTACAGGAAGAGCAGTGTTACCGCTGGACAGAGCATAGTCAGTGCAGTTACTGTCATTGAGGTGCCGCCACTCAGGGCTTTGGCCGTTAGATATTATAGTGATTCCATTGATGGCCTCAAGGTCGCAGCTGAACACTGGGCTGAAAAGGTTGATGAAGATATTTTTAGAGTAATAAACAAGAGAGAAAAAGCTACAAACGGATACAATGAAAATATGGTGGACCTCGTGGATGAAGTCCGCCTTGTGGTAGCAACGAATCCATCTACTGCAACTGGCGTCCCAAGCAAAACACCTGATATCTTTGAAGTGAGGGTGGCAGGGGGAAGTATACATGACAGGATCAAGTATGCAGAATCTAAGCTTGGAAAAGAATTGATGTTTTCCGAATTTACAAAGGAGGGGCAGTTCATTGATGCAATTGGTGTTACGAAAGGTAAAGGATTTACTGGGGTTGTCGAAAGATTCGGAGTAAAGCTTCTTCCAAGGAAGAATAGAAAACACAGAAGAATGATCGGTACTCTTGGTCCATGGCACCCAGACTGGGTAAGGAATACTGTACCGCAGGCTGGTCAGATGGGTTTTCAGCAGAGAACTGCATATAATCTGAGGGTTCTTAAGGTAGGACCAAAGACTGAAGTTGAAAGCGTTAATCCAAAAGGAGGTTTCGTTGGTTACGGTCTTGTAAGGAATGATTATGTCTTATTGCATGGATCGGTGCCCGGTCCTTCGAAGAGGCTGATAAAGCTTAGAGATGCGACAAGGCAGAGAGTAACTACCGCCGAGAAGATCACGCTATCGTATATCTCTGTTGAATCTAAGCAGGGTGATTAAAATTGAAGTGCAATGTGTATTCAAATGATGGAAAAATAAAAGGTGAGATTGATCTGCCGGGACTGTTTGAGGAACCTGTGAGGAAGGACCTTATTAGAAGGGCCTTCAGGGCAATATCACTGAGCAAGAGGCAACCATATGGTAGCAGTCCCTTCGCAGGTATGAGAAGGGTTGGCCAAAATGTGGGTGCCAATCATGGTATATCAAGACTTCCAAGGATTGCAGGGGGTTCCAGGGGTGTCATACTAGCGAGCATGGTTGGTGGAAGAAGCGCACATTCGCCAAGGTCAACCAAGAACCTGTATGTAAAGATCAACAAAAAAGAACGGATTCTGGCGAGAAGGTCTGCCATATCTTCAACAGCGAGCAGAGAGCTGGTAAATTTGAGAGGTCATTCAGTACCTGAGGAACTCACGCTACCTGTGGTTGTTGATAACTCCGTTGGCAGGATTAAGAAAACAAAGGATGCACTCGTATTTTTGGAGACCATAGGAATAGGTGGAGAAATTACGAGAGCGAAGGAAGGAAAGAAAGTGAGGGCCGGTAGGGGAAAGATGAGAGGAAGGAGATATAAGAAACCAGTAGGCATACTTCTGGTTGAAGGCAAGGATGAGGATCTCTCTGCATTCAGGGGACTTCCTGGCGTCGAAGTTTCGAAAGTGTCGGCTCTCAGCATATCAAAGCTTGCTCCGGGCGGAAACCCGGGAAGGCTGACCATATTCACCAGATCAGCAATGGATAGCATGGAGGAGGGAAAGAGATGAGTGTCAAGGAAGTTATATATGCCCCAGTCGCAACAGAAAAGACGATGCTGATGACCGAGAGCGAGAATAAGATCGTGTTCATGGTACACCGCAAGGCAACCAGGTCCGATATCAAGAAAGAGGTAGAAGACCTTTACAAGGTGAAGGTGCAGAGCATAAGGGTTATGACAACAAAGAATGGCAAAAAGGCGATTGTCAAGCTGAAGGAAGAATTTTCAGCAGATGACCTGGCTGGAAGGATAGGATTATTCTAGGTGAGTTGAAATGGGAAAACATATTATACCACAGAGAAGAGGAAAGGGCGGGCTTGTTTATAGGAGCCCAAGTCACAGGCATGTTGCAAAGCCTGTCCATCTTGGAGAGGGAAAATACAGTGTGAAGGGTATCATTCATGCCCCTGGAAGAAATGCTCCACTGCTTGTGCTTCGTAACGACAAGATATCTGGTTATCAGATAGCTTTCAATGGAGCTCACGTCGGACAGGAGGTATCAATAGGCCCAGGATCCGGTACAGCAGATGGATCAACTATAACACTTGGTATGATCCCGGATGGGTCCACTGTTTACAATATAGAGAGCCAACCTGGTGATGGTGGAAAGTTCTGCCGCACAGCAGGGACGGGTGCACTTGTAGTCAGCCATGGAGAAACCGTTACATTGAAGCTGGCTTCCGGAAAGATAAGATCATTCCATCCATCATGCCTTGCAACAATAGGATCGGTAGCCGGATCAGGTGCGAGAGACAGCCCTGTTCTCAAGGCTGGAAATTCAGTTCACTTTTACAGAAGTAAGGCTAAGAGACCTATCTCCGTCAGAGGAGTTGCAATGAATGCAATCAACCATCCACATGGTGGAGGAAATCACCAGCATGTAGGTGGACCAAGCACGGTAGGTAGAGGTGCGCCTCCAGGAAGAAAGGTAGGGCGCTTATCACCGCAGAGGAGGAAACAGTAATGCCAGTGAACAAGCAGGCTTCAGTTAAATCAATTAAGAGAAAAGCACGAAAGTCACAGAAAGTAATACTTGGCAGAACAAGAGAATTCACTTACAGAGGCTTTTCCTTGGAGGAGTTGCTAAAGATGAGCGATGAGGATATCATAGCGATCATGCCAAGCAGGGCCAGAAGAACACTTACCAGAGAGATGAATCATGATCAGAAGGCTGCCCATGAGAACCTCTCCGGGGAAGAAAAGAACGTGAAGACGCATGTACGGGACCTGATCATCGTTCCGAAATACGTCGGCAAGGTTGTGGAAGTCTACAACGGTAATACATATGTCAAATTTGAAATAAGACAGGAGATGCTCGGACATTACCTTGGTGAATTTGCGCAGACAAGAAAACCGGTCAAGCACTCCGGTCCAGGTGTAGGAGCCACCAGGTCGTCCAAGTTTATGCCGCTGAAGTGATCAACATGAAAGGATACTCAACATTGAATTTCCCAGAGCAGAGCGCCAGGGCGCGGATAATCGAGGCAAATATTTCACTGAAGGATTCAATCAATATCGCCCATTATCTGAGAGGCATGACTCTTGATAAGGCAAAGAGCGCCATAGATGCTGCCATTGAGAAGAAGCAGGCTGTCAGATATTTCAGATACCTTGACAGTGTATCGCACAGAAGAGGATCGGGACCAGGAAGATATCCCGTAAGAGCTTTGAGGATTTTCAGGAAGGCAGTAGACAACGTGGAGGCCAATGCCGAGTTCAAGAACCTGAATCTTGAGAAACTTCGCATCATTCACCTCACTGCAACCAAGGGGAGAATGCTGAAGCGTTATACACCGAAGGCATATGGAAGAGCAGGTGGCCTTGATCGTGATCTCATTAACATAGAAATTGTAGTAGAGGAGGTAAAAGAGTGAAAGAGAGAAAATTCATATCAGAGTCGGTGAAGAAACTTCTTGTTTCTGAATATATCAGGAAAGAGACGGAGAGTGCCGGTTTCGGAGGCATGGAAATGAAGAGAACTCCATTCGGCACAAATATAACGCTATTCGTAAACAAACCCGGTCTGGTAATCGGAAGGCGCGGAGGCAAGATACAGGAAATCACTGCAACCCTTGAAAAAAGGTTCGGCGTGGAAACCCCTCAGGTTGAAGTCAAAGAAGTCACAGATCCCGACCTGAATCCTCAGATTGTCTCGAAGAAGATCGCCATCTCACTCGAGAAGGGGTGGTCTTACAGAAAAGCTGGAAATACCACACTCCGAAGAACAGTTGACAGCAATGCAAAAGGCGTTCTCATAAAAATAGCGGGAAAGATCTCTGGCGAAAGGGCAAGGTCTCAGAAATTCATATCAGGTTCAATCAAGTATTCGGGTGAACCTGGAAGAATTGGAATGAAGTATGGGTTCTCCACCGCGAAGCTAAAACTAGGTATTATTGGAGTATCTGTGAGGATACTTGACTCAGATTACAAGCTACCAGATCAAATTGACATAAACAAAATCGACATAGAGAAACTTATTGCAGCCCCAGCCAAGGTCGAGGCTCAACCTGAACTGGAGAAGGTACTGGCACCAGAGATACCGGTTGTGGAAAAGAAGAAGAAGACTCCAAAAGCGCCGAAGGCAGGGACTGCTGAAAAACCAAAGAAGAAACCAGCAGAGAAGAAAACAGCAGCAAAACCAAGGAAGAAAGCTGCGAATAAAGAGGAAAAGGAAGACATGAAGGAGGATGTCAAAGATGCCGGAACTGAAGGCAAAGAAGCTGAAGGAAATGAGTGAACAGGAACTCAGTGACACCTACAAGAATCTGAGAGAATCACTCATGAAGGAAAGGGCGTCGGTGGCAATGGGTGGAGCACCTGTGAGCCCGGGTAAAATGAGATCGATCAGGAGACAGATAGCAAGGGTGAAGACTGTCATGAATTTGGAGGATCACAAGTAGATGAAGGACAAGAACTTCACTGGAGTTCCAAAGGAATTGCAGCCATGGGAAGGTTTCACGAGAGAATCACAGGTTGTTAAAATTGCAGTCGACAAGAGACGGTATGGCAAAACAGTTACGATAATAGAGGGAATAGATCCGAAGGCCGAAGATATCTATGAAATCGCAAAATCGCTCAAGAAGAAAGTGGCATCGGGAGGCACTGTCAAGGACGGAAAGACGATTGAGCTCCAGGGCGATCATCGGGATACTGCCAGAAAGCTCCTGGAAGATCTAGGATTCAGCACGGAGGTCCACTGATGTCAGATTACGAAATTTACGGGTCAAACTATATCGGCAACACGGCAACTGTGAGCAGAACTAGCAATCCTCTAAACCTAGGCATTGAAGGAAAGATTGTCGATGAGACAAAGAATATGTTTACGCTGCAGACGGAATCCAGAGAGGTCAAGATACCTAAGAGAGGCACACAATTCATCATTGTACTCGGTGGGAAAGAAGTTACGGTAAGTGGTGACGACATTCAATACACAGTACAGGACAGAATGAAAAATACAGGCAAGATCGTAAAATCAAAGATTAAGGAGAGAAAGAGATGAAAGCTAACATTGGAATAGACGTCAAGCCTCCGGAAGGAGCCTGCACGGATAAGAAATGCCCCTTCCACGGAGAACTTCCAGTGAGGGGTCAAGTCATTGAAGGAGTTGTAAAATCTGCCTCGATGATAAAGACAGTGGTTGTAGAGAGAACCTTCCTCAGGAACGTTCCGAAGTATGAGAGAAGGGAGAGAAGATTTTCGAAGTATCATGCACACCTCCCAGACTGCATCAAGATAAAACGCGGGGATGTTGTAAGGATCGCAGAATGCAGGAAACTTGCAAAAACTGTGAGTTTCGTTGTGGTGGAGAAGGTGGAGTAAATGAAGGGAATAGCTGGACGTCAACAAAGAGGACTTCCGCTTGGAGCGGTCATGACCTGTGCTGACAACTCGGGCGCAAAAGTCGTACGACTCATTGAGGTCAAGGCCTATCATGGAAAAGCTTACAGGATTCCTGCAGCAGGCGTAGGTGACATGTTCATTGCAAGCGTTAAACGCGGAACGCCTGAGATGAGATCCAAGGTCGTATATGCTGTCGTCATTCGGCAGAGAAGACCTTTCAGGAGATCAGACGGCATAATGGTCGAGTTTGAAGACAATGCTGCGGTACTCGTCACTCCCGACGGAGAAGTTAGAGGATCAGAGATTAAAGGACCTGTTGCAAGAGAAGCAGCAGAGAGGTGGCCGAGGATAGCCTCGATAGCCTCAACTATAGTGTGATGAAATATGAATAAGATTGCAGTTGATTTAAGCCTGGATTTAAGAAAGAAATATGGTCTCAGGTCATTTCCAATCGTCAAGGGCGATGTGGTGAGGATCATGAAGGGCAGCCGGAAGGGAGAGGGTGGCAAGGTGATGAGTGTCGATCATGTGAGAACCAGGATCACGGTGGAAGGTATAACTATCGCAAAGGCAGATAACAAGCAGAAGGAGTTCACGCTTCAGCCTGACTACGTCGAAATAACGCGGCTGGATCTGTCCAGAAATGAGAGGGTTGAGAAGATAAGAAAACTTGCGGCACTCAAGAAGATTGTGATAGACGAGAACGATCTGAAGCAGGAACCCGAGATGCCTGAACCCAAGGAAGAGAGTCTGCCGGATCTTTCGCAGGAAGAGGCTTTACCCGACAATACAGAAGAAAAGCCTCAGGAACCAGCAGCGGAAGTAGAAGGAGAGACCCCGAAAGGAGAAACAGAAGCGGAGGAGAAGGAAGATCATGATAACGAGAACTAAAAGGCAGATGCTGCCAAGAGTAGTAAAGGTACCCAGGAAAGAGTATTTCTGGGGAGCAAGCGCGAGACCGGGAAAACATTCAAGAGAGAGTTCAGTTCCTCTGCTGCATTTATTGAGGGATTACCTCCACCTTGGCGACAAGGAAAGGGAAATCACAAGACTCCTGAACAGCGGTTATGTCCTCCTGGATGGCAAGAAGGTAAAGGACCGCAGGACTGGAGTTGGATTCATGGATCTTGTTACGATCGTACCCACATCAGAGAACTACAGGTTGCTTTACGACCAGAGAGGTCGGCTTGTCCTCAGAAAGGAAAGCGAGAAGTTTTCAGGCGTCAAGTTCCTGAGAGTGAAGAACAAGCACACTATTTCTGGAGGAAAAACACAGCTATCATTCCATGACGGTCAGAATACATTAAGTGATGCAGACCTGAACCCCGGAGACGTCGTTACAGTAAGGCTTCCAGAAAAGAAATTTGAGGAGGTACTGAGAATGCAGCCCGGAAGTAAGGTCTTCATAACAGGTGGATCGCATGTTGGCGAAATCGCCACTGTTAAGAAGATTGAGGTCAAGAAGTCGTCTACAGCAAACCTTGTAGAGATGGAAGAGGGCTTCGAAACTATCTCAGATTACGTTTTCGTCATAGGCTCAAACAAGTTCTCCTATGAACTGGCAGGCGAGGTGGCTTAATGAATACGATGCAGGAAGTGTTGATAGACAAGGTTGTCGTTAACATAGGCGTTGGACAGACTGGTGACCGCCTGAACAAGGCAATGAAGGTCATTGAGATGCTCACGGAGAGGAAACCCACGCCGACAGCTGCAAAGAAGTCGGTGAGGGAATTCAATGTCAGGCCTGGCATGACGATTGGAACAAAGGTCACCCTCAGAAAGGAATCCGCTTTCACTTTCCTCAAAAAGGCATTCTATGCGAAGGACTTCAAGATTGCGACTTATTCCTTTGATAAGCAGGGGAATGCCTATTTCGGTATACCAGATTACACTGAATTCGAGGGACTAAAATATGACCCTGACATTGGAATTTTTGGCATGGATGTAGCCATCGTATTCAAGAGACGTGGCGGTTTCAGGGTTGCAAGAAGACGCACAAGAAGGAAGGCACTATCGAGATCCATCAGGGTATCAAAGGAAGAGGCGGTCAAGTTCCTTGATGAGAAGTTTGGAGTCAAGACAGTATAGGTGAGCAGATGGCACAGATCAAATTAGAACCAAAGAAGAAATTCGGCAGAAAAGAGGGTTGCCAGAGATGCGGAAGGAAGAGGGGACTCGTGAGGAGATACGGAATAAGGCTGTGCAGGCAATGCTTTAGGGAAACCGCTCCGGCGCTTGGATTCAGGAAGTACAGTTGAGGTGTGATATATGAGACATGATCCGTTAAATGATATAATAAATACAATAAAGAACGCATCAACAATGGGAATGAGAGAGATAGAAGTAAGACCAGCCGCAAGGCTTATCGGTAGGGTGCTTAAGGTAATGCAGGAATACAATTACATAAAGAGCTTCGAAGTTATAGATGATTCCCGTGGTGGTCTTTTCCGTATATTTCTTGCAAATACAATCAACAACTGCGGTATAATAAAGCCCAGACTTTCGGTGAAGAAACTTGACCTTGAGAAGTTTGAGGCAAGATTCCTGCCTGCGCAGGACTTCGGTATACTCATATTGACGACAACAAAGGGAGTCATGAGTCACAAAGCCGCAAGGGAGAGCGGCGTCGGTGGAAAGCTCCTTGCTTATGTTTACTAGGTGCAGAAAATGACAAGCTGGAAAGAAATGGAAAAAGTGAAGATCCCGTCCGGGATCAAGGTGTCCCAGAATGGTTTCGAATTCACAATAGGCGGCCCAAAAGGTGAAGTGAAGAGGAAGTTTACAAATAACTACGTCAAGGTTGATCTCAAGGAAGGAGAAGCCTCGATCAGCATATCTAAGGAGAACCAGTATTCAAAGGCAATAGTCGGTACATGGAAATCGCTCATACAGTCCATGATTCACGGAGTGCAGGCTGGTTACCAGTATGAGATGAAGATTGATTACACGCATTTCCCAATGAGGGTGTCAGTGCGCGGGGACAAGGTTGTAATTGAGAACTTCCTTGGAGAACGAGCACCCAGATCGGCGAAGGTCGTGGGTCACTGTTCAGTTTCTGTAAAGGGCGATAGAGTATTCGTGACAGGCATAGATAGGTACGAGGTTGGAGAGACCGCAGCGAACATTGAGAGGGCAACGAAGATCAAGGGATTTGATCTCAGGGTATTCCAGGACGGAATCTATCTTATAGGAGGTAACTGAGATGGTCGATCCAAAACCAAGGCTGGACAGTAAAAAGAAAAAACTGTTGAAGAAAAAGATTAAGCAGAGCAGAAAGAGACCTGAATTCAAGAGACAGGAATGGTTCAGGTATGGAAAATTCGATGAGTCCTGGAGGAGACCCCGGGGGAAGCATTCAAAGTTGAGGGAGCACCAAGATTGGAGACCGCCGGTTGTTGATGCAGGATACAGGGGTCCAAGAGCCACTAGAGGACTGCATCCTTCGGGTTTTGCAGAGGTAATGGTTCACAACGTTGCTGATCTCGGAAAGCTGAACAGGGAGACTGAGGCTGCAAGGATCGGATCAACAGTCGGATCAAGAAAGAGGAAGGAGATCGTCGAAAAAGCGGATGAAATGAATATCCGCGTACTTAACAGAGGGACAGAATGAAAGTAGATACAATCAAGAGGATATCAGCCGAAAAGCTCAAGATCGGCACGTCAAGAATATGGATAGACATGAATAGTGTGGATCAGCTTACAGAGGCTGCGACCAGATCGGATGTCTATGCACTTATTCGAAGACATGTGATCCAGGAAAAACCGAAGAAAGGCAATTCGAATGCAAGGCACAAGAAGAGGGTTATTCAGAGATCAAAAGATCGCAGACGAGGCGAGGGATCAGTTCGAGGTACAAGAAACGCAAGGTTCCCAAGAAAAGTTCGCTGGATGAAAACCATACGTGCTCTCAGGAACGAACTGTCACTTCTGAAGGAAGCAAAAAGGATTGATGCTAAGACCTACAGGCAGTACTACAGAATGATCAAGGGCGGAAGCATCAAGTCAAGGGCTCAGCTCAGAATGTACCTGAAATTAGATGGAGGTAGCTGAGATGCGTACCCCAGTTATTTACAAGAGAAGAAAGGAAGGTGTTACAGATTACAGGCGCAGGTATCATCTGATCAAGTCGGGAATTCCACGCCTTGTTGTCAGAATTAGCAAGAAAGGTATTGTGGTCCAGGTAGTTGAGTTCAATACCAGCGGAGATCATGTTGCTGTTTCTCTCATCCCACAGTCCCTCAAGAAGGCTGGAGTGGATCTGCAGGGAAACTCCACCCCGGTGGCATACCTACTTGGATACCTTGCCGGGATCAAGGCAAAGAAGCTCGGTATAGAGGAAACTATCCTGGATATCGGTAGAAGCAGGCTCACAACAGGAGGCAGGATAGGTGCAGTTACAAAGGGATTTTCTGACGCTGGCTGCAAGCTCCCGCATGACGAGTCAATATATCCCTCGGATGACAGGATTAACGGTAAACACATGAAAAAGAAACTAGGAAAGAAGGCTATGGACGAAATGAAGAAAAAGCTGGAGGCATCGGCATGAGTGAAGAAGTCTGGATACCAAAAACCACCCTGGGCAGGAAGGTCGTGAGCGGTGAGATCAAGACACTATCTGAAGCACTTCAGTCAAAGCTGCCCCTTAAGGAGTACCAGATTGTTGACATGCTGCTTCCAACTATAAAGGACGAGGTCCTGAACATGACCAGAGCACAGAGGATGACAGACTCCGGAAGGAGGATGAGTTACTCGATAACCGCCGTTGTTGGTAACGAGGACGGATATGTGGGCGTCGGCATGGGAAAGGCCAAGGAGGCAGCACCTGCAATCAGGAAAGCAGTTAATAATGCAAAGCTAAACATCATAGAACTGAAGAGGGGTTGCGGTTCCTGGGAATGCGGTTGTGGAAGAGCGCACACTGTTCCGTTTACAGTATCAGGAAAGTCCGGGTCTGTCTCGGTTACAATAAAGCCGGCACCTAGAGGCGTCGGAAGGGCCGTCGGGGATGTTGCCAAGGTGATTCTCAAAATGTCTGGAATAGAGGATGCCTGGGGTTTTGCCACCGGGCACACCAAAACAACAGTCAATTATGCTCTGGCAACTTTCCATGCACTGAAGGAAACTGCAAGAATAAGGGTAAATGAGCAGATCAAGCTCAGTACCCCCATATATACTGGAGGTGTTGTGGTTGCTAGCAGTGATAAGAATTAGAGGAAGAACAGGGATAAGGGAACCGATTGAAGATACACTGCGTAAACTCAGGCTTACAAGGATCAACCACATGGTATTTATTCCAGAAAGCAAAGAATTCAAAGGAATGCTTCTGCTTGCAAAAGACTACATAACATGGGGGGAAGTGTCAAAGGAGACCTTGATTCTGGCACTAAAACACCGAGCCCTTCTCAGGGGAAGGAAGAAGATAGACGAAGACGCCATGAAGGATGCCATTGGTTATGCCTCATTTGATGAGGTGGCGGATTTTCTCCTGTCAGGAAAGACACTTACTTCGATTGAGAACCTGGTTCCTGTTTTAAGACTCAATCCGCCGAGAGGTGGTCATGAATTCATCAGGAAGTCCTTCAAGAATGGAGGAACATCTGGATATCGCGGCGAGGAGATCAACGTTCTGATTAAGAAGATGCTTAAGGAAGGTGTTGACTTAAATGGTACGAACTAGAACCAAGAAATTGAGAGGAGGGCATTACGGCCGTGGCATGAAAGCAGGTAGAGGAAAGGGTAAGAAGGGAGGCAACGGAATGGCCGGACTAGGTAAACACCGCTGGATCTGGATGGTAAAGTACGACCCGTTGCATTACGGGGGCAAGGGTTTCACCAGTCACCATTATGCAAAGCCACCTTTGGCGATCAGCCTATCAGAGCTTGAAACCCTGTATCCGTCACTGCTCAAGAAAGGTTATGTGGAGTCAGGCGAAGTCCCGGTTATTAACCTGAAAAATGCCGGCATTGATAAACTGCTGGGATCTGGTGAGTTAAACCTCAAGGTTAAGGTTATTGTCTCTAAGGCAACAGAAAAAGCCTTAAGCAAGCTTTCAGCTTCAGGCTCAACGGTTGAGACAGATGGATAGGCCAGAACGTAATAGAAGTGTAGTTTATCCGACTGCTCTAGTCTTCATACTGACAGTATTCGCGTTCTATTACTTCGGTCATTATAACTGGCTTGAGCTGCTGATTGCATCCGTACTTGTTTTTCCAATCTTTGGCATAGCCTATCTTGTCTTCAGCTACAAGGGACCTAGTAAGAGCAAGCTGTATGGGCTCGAACGCCTCACGTCCATGCTTCCGGCTGTGAAAAAACCAAAGGGGCATGTCCAGTTCAAATACAAGATTATGTGGACTGCAATCGTAGTCCTGCTCTATTTTGTTCTCACCAATATATACATATATGGACTAGATGCGGCGAAAACAATTGACGTTTTTGCCTCGTTCAGGGCGATATTCGCAGGTGCACAGGGATCTTTGATGGACCTTGGGATCGGCCCAATCGTAACTGCAAGTATAGTAATGCAGCTTTTCGCCGGGGCTAAGATATTCAACCTGGATCTTCAGGATTCTAAGGATAAGGCAATATATCAGGGTGTGCAGAAGTTGATGATCATATTGATGATTTTCGTAGAGGCCATACCCCAGGCATTCGGGTACCTTGTCCCCGATCCAAGCCTTGTTGCAACCCTGGGTCACTTTGCACCGGGCTATGGAACCTTTCTTGCCCAGAGCATAATCATTGCTCAACTCTTTCTGGGAACTTATCTTGTATTCCTGTTTGACGAGCTGGTCTCAAAATATGGAATCGGGTCAGGTATTTCACTCTTTATTGCTGCAGGGGTTTCACAGCAGCTTTTCACTGGAACGTTCAGCTGGCTCCCAGTTTCAACCTCAGCGCTCCTTTCCGCATCAAACCCGCCAGCGGGAACTATTCCCAAGATTCTTTACCTGGTTTCGTCACAACCATCGTCTTACCTTTACAATACAGGAGTGGACCAGATAGTATTCCAGCAACCGAACCCACTGATAGCATTGATCGGAACATTACTCATATTCTTCATAGTGGCATATTTCCAGAGTAGTAAGATAGAGCTTCCGATAGCACATGAACGTGTGCGGGGAGCAAGAGGGAGGTACCCACTGCAATTGCTGTATGCTTCCAATATACCTGTCATATTAGCGACAGCTCTCCTGGCAAACATTTCGATGTGGACACTACTTTTCTGGAGCAGCCCTGTGCTGAGCCATATTCCTCTTCTAGGGCATAATCCGTTCCTGGGATCTTATCCGAGCAGCGCCCTGCTCGCAACAACATCATCCATTTCATCGACAACACCCACCGGCGGTCTTGCCTTCTATCTGTACACGCCAAATGGACTTTCCAACTGGCTTTTCCCGATTATATCGCCTGCCGCCTATTCCGGCACCGTACTATTCGGGCATAGTAGTCTGCAGGAGGCTGCACATGTCGTCATTTTCTTTGGTTTCATGATAGGAGCCAGTATCATATTTGCAAAGTTCTGGATAGAGACAACAAATATGGGCGCGGCTTCTGTCGCCAAACAGATTCAGTCTAGCGGTATGCAGATACCGGGTTTCCGCCGTGATCCGAAAGTAATGGAGCGAGTACTGAACAAGTACATCCCCGCAATAACTGTATTCAGTGGAGCCGTCGTAGGAGTGCTGGCTGCAGGAGCAGACCTGATTGGAACGGTCGGACAGACCAGCGGTACTGGTCTCCTGCTCGCAGTTGGTATAGTGATACAGTTCTACGAGGCGGTAGGAAGAGAACAGCTCATGGAGATGCATCCCGTCATAAGGCAGTTCTTCGCTGGTGCATGAATGAGGGTGGTCATTTCCGGCGTTGCCGGCGTGGGGAAGTCTACCGTACTTGAAATTGTATCGAAAAGCACCCAGTATGACATTGTGAACTATGGCACATTGATGTTTGAGATGGCAAGGGAGCTGAATCTGGTTCAGAACCGGGACGAGCTGCGCAAACTTGCAGTAGATACACAGATCAACCTCCAGAAGAAGGCATCCAGTGCAATTGGAAAAATGGATAACGTAATAATCGATACACATATGGCGATAAGGTCACCAAAGGGATACCTTCCCGGATTGCCTGAGTGGGTTGTCAGGGAGCTCAGGGTTTCCATGTTCTTCCTGCTCGAGGCCGATTCAAGGCTTATCAGATCAAGGAGAATGAAAGACCCTACAAGGCACAGGGACAACGAGACTGAGGACGAGATATCCGAGCATCAATCAGTTAACAGGTACTATGCTGTGGCGTATTCCGTATTTACGGGAGCCACCGTGAATTTCGTTGTCAACCCTGAAGGTACGCCTGACTTTGCCGCAAACAAGATAATAAAGGAGCTGAAGAAGGAGTGACAGAACAGAAACCGTTACCGGCCAGAAGTGCGGGGGGAAGGCAACCGCCACCACCAATCAATGAGGCTCAGAAGAAACTGATTCGATTCCAGATGATTTATCTTCTGATATCCTTCTCGATGCTGATCGTGATTAGCGAGCCTGCAATCCGTATTCCCATAGGAGATGCAGCCAACGCAGTGTTTGGGCCGACCATTGGTTTCAACTACAAGTTTCCTCTTCTAACGCTCGTAATAGCCGGTATATTGATTGGTCTTGTTACATCCATCCCGAGGTATTTCTTCACGGACTGGATGCGCTATGGGAGGACTCAGGCAAGATCCAGGGCATACTCTCAGGCAATTAGGGAAGCTTACAAAACTCAACAGAGAGACAGGATACAGAAACTCAACAAGATGAGAATGGAGATGACAATGGAACAGCAGCAGCTCCAGATGCAGACAATGAAACCATTGATGGTACTTACCATACTGACTATATTCATATTTATCTGGCTCGACGTTTTTATCTATTCGCTTCCATACAGCATAGTCTCGTTTCCATGGGCAAAGAATGTTTTGATTACATCGTCCTTCCTGTTTCCGGTTTGGATTTTTATCTATTTCCTCGCTAGTCTCGTGATAGGATATTTCGCTACAATGGTGATCAAATACCTCGACTTTTCATTCAAATTGAGGAAGATAGAGGAGAAAGAACAGGGCAGTGGCCAATGGAATTGACGGTAAGCGGTCCGATAGGGAGCGGTAAATCAACTGTTGCAAAGATCCTTGCATCTAGGCTCGGTGTTGAATACATGTCTACCGGAGATATTTTCCGTGATAATGCCAGAAAGCATAGAATGTCCGTCGAAGCATTCAATGAGTATGCAGAAAAGCACCCCGAAGTCGACATAGATCAGGACAACTACCTTATAGAAAGGATGAAGAATTCGGATGGGCTGGTGATAGATTCCAGACTCGCAGGATGGCTATCTTATAAAAACCGGATCACTGCCTTCAGGATTTACATTACCGCTGACAATAAGACAAGAGTAGAACGCATTTCAGGAAGAGAGAAAGTTACACCTGATCAAGCAACAGTTCTTATATCCCGCAGAGAGGAATCTGAGGCAAAGAGATATCGAGATCTTTATGATGTCGATATACGCGATACTTCCATATATGATATGATCCTTGACACCACAAACATGACGCCGGAAGACGCCGTAAATGCGATCATAGAAAAGATGAAGGAGCTTAATGCATGAGCGATCTTGATGGTTTCTTTGTGATTGACAAGCCTTACGGTCCTACAAGTCACCAGGTAGACAGTTGGGTAAGGAACATCCTCGGAGTTGAAAAGGTCGGCCATATTGGCACGCTTGATCCCAATGCCACCGGGGTCCTCGTCATGGCGATCGGGAAGGCAGTCAAGCTCATCGACCAGGTACATGAACTCCCCAAGGAATATATTTGCACAATGCGATTTCATACCGACGTTCCGGAAACTGTAATCAGGGAGAAGCTGAACGAATTTGTTGGAGAAATCTACCAGATCCCTCCAATCAGGTCTGCCGTTGCCCGAGCCCTCAGGGTACGTACCATATACAGTATAACAGACATCGAGATTTCAGGAAGATTCGTAATGTTCAGGGTTAAGTGCGAATCAGGCACATATATAAGAACACTTTGCACTGACATTGGATATGCAGCCGGTACGGTAGCCCAGATGGAAGACCTTAGGAGGACAGTGACAGGTCCATTCACTGAGGAATCAATGATAACGCTGCAGCAGCTTTCTGATTTCGAGTATCTGAGAAAGAAGGGCAAACCAGAACTGTTCAATCAGTACTTCTTCCCGATAGACAAACTGTTTGCACAGTATCCAAAGATTGTTGTGAAGGCATCGGCCGTTGCAAATATATCTCATGGCTCTGATCTCTATCCTGGAGGAATCATAGCAATGGCAGGAAACCCAAAACGCGGAGACAGAGTCTGCGTTGTGGACGAGAGCAACAGGGTACTCGGAACAGGAAAGATGCTGGTTGATTTTAATGAAATCGACGTCTTGAAGGTTGTCGATTTTGACAGGATTCTTATAGAGGCACAGATATCAGAGGAGAGTGAAAAGGATGGAGAAAAGCCAGTTAAAGTGGTACGGCCTCGAAAGAGATCACAGGATATATCTATACCGAGACCTAGAAAAGAATTTCATAGAGATATTCCGGAAACTCCGAAATGGAGAGATTCCAGAGACAGAGGAAGAAGAGTCGAGCAACATACCAGACCTCAGAATCCTTATGCTGGAATTCGGAAAAGAAAGGATAAAAGAAAGCAGGACAGAAGATAGATTCCTGATCCGGTTCTACAACCTGAGGAGCGAGCTTGACAGGATCATAAATCTTTATTTTGAGCGGGTCTCAGGTTTTGGTGCATTTGCAGGAAAGCTTCTTGATGACATGGATCCATGTGCACTGTTTCGAGAGCTGCCTTCCATAATGGGTGATGGCCCGAACAAGAAGATCATTGAGAGCATCGCACTTACCGGGAAGAAACTCTGTGACTTAAGGGGTGAGCTTGTAACATTTATGAGCGAGGAGGTAAAGATTATCATGCCGAATGTCACAACCATCGCTGGAACGGAGCTCGCACTTGATCTGCTCTCCGCTGGAAAAGGTTTGCAGCATTTGGCAGAATTCCCCGCCAGCACCATACAGGTACTTGGGGCAGAGAAGGCATTTTTCAAACACCTTAAGACGGGATCACCCCCACCAAAGCATGGAGTCATGTTCAAGCTTCCACATCTGACAGGCTTACCGAAGGGCCAGAGAGGAAAGTATGCTAGGTCTGCTGCGTCCAAGATTGCAATTGCTGCCAGAGCTGACTACTTAGGCAGTACAATTGACTCAGTTAAAATGAAGAATGATCTTGAAGCCCGGTTGAAGAAAATCAGAGGTTCTGGTAGTTCTCGAGCTCGGCCTGGAAGGAATACTTCTCGCCAGGGATAGGAACAGGATAAGACCCTGTCAGGCAGCCAAGGCATAGTCCCTGCTTACCCAGTCCTATGCTGTCGATAAGGCCTTCGATGGATATGTAACCAACTGAATCCGCCCCAATTTCATTCGCTATCTCCTTCATAGTCTTGCCCCTTGCCAGAAATTGGTCCCTGGTCTTCATATCCACTCCAAAGTAACATGGCGCAATTATAGGTGGAGACGCAACTCTTACATGAACCTCCTTCGCACCCTGAGCCCGAAGTATCTTAACAGTATAATTTATCGTGTTTCCACGAACTATGCTGTCTTCCACCAGAACAATTCTCTTTCCGAATATAGCAGACTTGATTGGATTCAGCTTCAGACGGACGGCATTGGCACGCTGTTCCTGGGTGGGCATTATGAATGTTCTCTCAGAATACCTGTTCTTGATCAAGCCTTCACCATATGGAATGCCTGATTGCTGCGAGTAACCAAGTGCCTGCGCCCTGCCTGAGTCAGGAACTGGAATGACTATGTCTGCTTCTACAGGATATTCCTTCGCAAGTCTTCGGCCCATCTGAATCCTTGCGCTGAAAACTTCGCTGCCATCTATTACGCTGTCCGGCCTAGCAAAGTAAACGTATTCGAACATGCAATGCGCAGTGTTGGGAGTGCTTGCTATGAAGACGGTCCTGTACCCTGAAGGAGTGATTTCAATCAGCTCACCAGGTTTCACATCCCGTATAACGTTGCCTCCAAGAATGTCCATAACGCAGCTTTCTGATGCAATTATATAAGAATCACCGACCTGTCCCAGAATCAGTGGCCGGATTCCCATCGGATCCCTTAATGCATATAGGGTTCCATTTATCATTAGGGCACACGCATAAGCACCTCTCAGCCTGGTGACTGCGTTCCTTAACCCCGCATTTATCCCAAGATCAATGATATTCCTTGAAATCTCCATCAGCATTACTTCCGTGTCAGAAGATGTGATGAAACCTGAACCTCTCTTCTTCATCTCTTCCCTGAGCTGGACAGCATTAGTTATCTCCCCGTTGTGCGAAATGGCGATATAGCCTATGGAATTTGATATTGTTATCGGACCTGCATTTTCAAGATTCTTTGATCCGTGAGTGGAGTATCTGGTATGTGCTACTCCTATATTTCCAGGAAGAGAGTCCTTAAGACTCTGATCGCTCTCTTTAAAAACCTCAGCGACGAGCCCCATTCCCTTCTTTATTCTTATCATTGAACCGTCAAAAGTGGCGATTCCAGCGCTTTCCTGACCCCTATGCTGAAGCGACTTTAGCCCTGTGAGAAGAAAAGGAAAGGCGTTCCTGCTGCCGACGTAACCTACGACGGCACAATCCTCATCTGGCTTTTGCCCAGTGATAGGATCTGAGACTTGGGGATGGGAAACCACAGTGGGAGCACCTCTTCTCCCTGATATGGTAAGAATGCTGACCACACCTTCTGCACCTAATGTGAACCTTCTTATTGTTCATCTTCCCCATTGATGGGGTTCCTTTGCTCACTGCAACACCTCCGACGATGGAGAAACATAAACTACATTGTCACCGCGCACAAGTATTGTGTCGAATACGCCCTTGTTTTCGCCGTTTATTGTTTCGGCCGCGTTCTTGAGAACGAGGTTCATGTAAATATCATATCCATCAAGAATGCCCGAGTAACTCCTATTTCCCCTGACATCCACCATAATGGGTTTGGTAATTGTTTTACGCAATACCTCCAATGGCTTCAAGGGCTGCTGAACCTGCTTAACCATGCGCTTCGGCGGTTTATTGTTAGACAATATTTAACTTTATTCAGCATTTTGAGTGTGGGACACTATTCCCGATCCTTTTCCCCTTCTGACCTTGTAATTATAACGTAAACTCTCTTCCCAAGGTATCTCCTTGGAACATCAGCCTTCGCTGATGTACCCTGCTTTGTCACAGTCCTTTCGAGTATACCCTCTATCTCATCATCTGTTATTGTCAATTTATTGTCAAGGACGAATACCTTCCTGCTCACACATGATAAGTTGATAGATCATAATAAACATGTCTATAGACATGTTTATAAAAGAAGAAATAATAAGGATATCATATGGGTCTGATCAGGAGCGATGACATTCAGTACAAGCTGGAGGAGATCAACAGCATCCTCGGAAAGAAATACAAACTGGAACATCCTGAAAGGGAAAGAGACTGGAGAACATATGAACAGGAGTTCTCCAGAAGGATAAAGATGGCCATGAAAGATCTTGATCCCCTTGTCAGTGAAGCTGTATCCACAATACACATTGTACATGGCCAGGGACATCCACATTCCATCGCCTCTGGAATGAGGAGAGGATTAAAAACTCCCCCTCCCTTGACTCTCCCCATATATAAGTCTTTCTCCATGCTCATGTTGTCCGAATCTGATTGGATCCAGTACAACAACCTTCATGTTTTGATACTGAAGACCAGGGATATAAAGAGTTCAGATGCCACTGGTGACGGAACAGGTTATTCCCTTACGGTAAAGAAGAACTATGAATCCCATGCACAGCATCTCAAGGACTTGGCAAAGGAGAACCCTGATTACAGGAAAGACGCAAAGGAATCTGAAAGTTACAGGAAGAGACTGTTTGCATATTCATTCGCAATAATGGATCTTGAAACCAGATTGTACATAGCCCTGGGTTCATCCATGAAATCTGAAAGGAATGCATATGACAGGGCAATGGATCTTTTATCATCCATTGGCCTGGAGATGGATTCCATCCGTCTTGACAGATACTATTCATCTCCGTCATACATGAACAAGCTTGGTAACACCAAGGTATTTGTCATACCAAAAAGGAATGCAACACTCAATGGATCACAGAAATGGAAGGATACCATGAAGGAGTTCGTGGAGAATACAATGAACTATCTGGAACAGTACCATCAGAGAAGCAATTCTGAATCGGGATTTGCAGCTGACAAGAGGATGCTTGGATGGAATATAGCACAGAGGAGGGATGACAGAATAGACAGTGCACTATTCTGCACTGGGGTCTGGCACAATCTTTTCAATATGGGCAGGTCTTAGAATTGTGTCCCACACTCGAGGCAGTTATTGCTTGACCTCAAACCGAGATTTTCAATTTACCCCCCGCCTTTAATGTTTTTATTAGCTCCATCTGAAAAATATCCCGGGTCCCTCATTCTTTAATTAAAGAAACTGAGGTATTTGTCTTTTAATTTATTGCTCGGAAATAGCTTTGACCCAGTGACTCCAGCCACCAGGATAGAGTTTTGGTTCTATCCCTGCAATTCTCATCGCAATATAGTTGACGCAGGAAGTCACACCGGATCCGCAGTAAAGAACAGGATTTTTACCAACTTCCTTGAAGATGGATCTGATCTGCTCAGGGGACTTGTAGGTTCCATCTTCATTCAGCATATTTTTCCAGAAAATATTCATCGCATTGGGGATATGCCCCGGGATTCGATCAATGGGCTCGTATTCGCCAGCATACCTGTCCGGTGACCGAGCATCAATTAGGGAAAAAGCGGAACTGTTAGATTCGATGATATCTTTCTCAACGATCATATGCTTTTTAGCCTTCAACTGCAGTTTTGTCTTTTTTATTGAAGGCAATTCTGCAGTGATAGCACCGCCGGCTTTCAGCCATGCACTTAACCCCCCGTCCAGTACATATCCATTCTCTAGCGAGAAATATTCCAGAAGGAACCATAGTCTTGCAGCACCAGAACCATCGTCGTCGTAAGCCACGATTACGCTCTGCCCGGATATCCCCCTGTCCTGCAGTACATTGCTGAAGGCATCAATATCAGGGATTGGGTGCCTGCCTAGAGACTTGTCGGGTGAAGAAAGATCCTTTTCCATGTCAAAGAAAACTGCGCCCGGTATGTGGCCGTTGATGTAGGAATGTTTACCGTAATCATGATCGATTAAGCTGAACCTGCAATCTGCAGGGATCAGATTTGGACTCTTGATGTTTGCTTTCAACCACTTGGCCGAAACAACTGGATATCTCGAATCTGTATTCAAAGAATCTACCTCTTAAACCTTGACCCTTAGACCTTAAATAATGTTAAAGTTGATAACCTTTCTCTTGATATCCAGTGGATGCTTAAGATCGTTGAAGCATTTATCCAGTTGACCCGAGACGACTGCGCCGTCACAAAGGAAGCCCGTAGGATCGAGCCGGATTGCAAGATCGCCCGCCTGAAAATAGGAAGCGAAACAACTACCCATCTCGTTTCTTCAAGTAATAATGGAGATAAGTTGTATGCAGCATTGCAAAAGAAGGCTATTACCGTAAGCAGGGTTGGAAAGAATTCTATCTGGGCCGAGGGAAAGAGCTGCTCGGGTTGCCATGCGATATCCGAGTCTGGGGCCATAACATTATCCAGCAGGGCACTAAATGATAATACCGTTATATACAGGGTGCTTGTAAAGTCGAAGGGAAACCTGGAAAAGATAACAAAGGATCTCAAGGCCAAGGGCCTCAATCCAGTTGTTACACTGCATGAGATGCCGAAGGAACTCACCCCAAGAGAAAGGGAAATAATTTATGAAGTCTATGCGCATGGATTTTTTGATCAGATGAGAAAAGCATCTCTGACCGAGATTGCAAAAAATCTTGGAATATCGACTGCTACACTGTCTGAAAGTCTCAGGAGAACACTGCGTAAGATTGTAAGAGGATTCCTGGAAGATTCGCTCGTGGAAGAGATGGAAACCACTTAATTATTCAACTCTTTCAATAATGCAGGCGTTCGCCATTCCGCCACCCTCGCAAATTGCGATCAGACCAGTATGCAGTCTTTTAGTTTCAAGGACGTTCAGCATAGTGGTAACGAGTCTTGATCCAGTAGCACCAACTGGATGACCAAGGGCAATGGCTCCGCCCAGGATATTGACTTTTCTGGCATCCACTCCTGTTTCCATTTCCCAGGACAGCACAACAGGTGCAAATGCCTCGTTGATCTCAAAACAGTCTATATCCTCGATGCTCATGCCTAATCTGTCCAGTGCCTTGTAAGTTGCAGGAACGGGACCGGTGAGCATGCTTATTGGGTCTACGCCAACAGTAGAAAATGAGAGAAATCTGCCTCTTGGCTCGAGATTATTTTTATTAACAAATTTACTGGATGCGATTATTGTGAAACTTGCCCCATCAGATATCTGGCTTGAGTTGCCAGCAGTTATCATTTCAACTCCTGGAAATGCCTCTTTAAGATTGGATAGAGCCTCCAGAGATGTATTACTTCTAATGCCTTCGTCTGCCTCTACGATGTGGCCGTCAGGATATTTATGAGGAATTATTTCTCTTTTGAAGAGATTTATAGCTGCCGTTGCCCGCATATGGCTCTCAAAACTAAACTGATCGAGATCCTTTCTTGTCATGGACTTTCGTTTTGCAATTATAGCCGCTCCTTTGGCCTGCGAGAACCAGCCGCTGTTCAATGAGTATCTCTTCCTGATAGCTTCTGTAACTGGATTTGAGTTTTCGTTTATTGTAGATCCTAGAGGTATCCTTGACATGGACTCAACGCCGCCTGCCACCACCAGGTCGGAATATCCGGACTCTATGCTCTGCGCGGCAAATTGTATCGCCTGTAACGATGAACCGCACTGCCTGTCGACGGAGACTGCAGGAATACTCTCAGGAAGGCCGGCAGATAGTACTATGTTTCGAGCAACGTTCATACCCTGCTCATTGATCTGCCCAACACAACCTACAATAAAGTCATCTATGCTTTCTGTGTTAATTCCTGACCTGGAAAGGAGGCCATTTAGTACACCTGCTGCAAGATCAACTGGATGAGCACGGGCGAGTGATCCATTTCTTTTGCCTATAGGGCTTCTTGCAGCGTCTATGATGTAGGAGTGGCTTTTCTCATTCATGAATGCGATATGATAAAATTCAGTATTAATTTATATCTGCGCCAATAAGTGTGATATGATCACAGGTTAAATCTTCCCTGCCGAGATTTGACTGTTTCAGATCCTACACTCAAAAAAGAGATACCCTGGATTTGATTATACGATATCTTACCTCATTTTGCAAGGTATAGACGTTATTGATCTCATAGACATGGTTAAAACCTTATATTCCAATCTCCAATACCTTGAGACCTTAGTCCAGTTCAGTCACAATGATGGATGCGTCTAGGGAAAGGTGGAATAGTTGAAGCTTCCAAAGATAGTTAAAATGTATTGCCCTAAATGTGATGCGCACACACCTCACGAGGTAGAAAGAGTCAGGAAGAGAAAAGCCAGTGAGTTTGGCGCAGGACAGAGAAGATTCAGAAGAGTAACATCTGGTTTTGGTGGTTTCCCGAGACCAAGGTATGAAGGGAGAGAAAAACCAACTAAAAGGGTGTCAATCAAGTTCAGATGCACAAAGTGCAAGAAAGCAATAACGATCCCAACAAAGAGGGCCAAGAAATTCGAGATAATAGAGTGATAAAAATGACAGAGAGAACCTTTATTAAGTTGAAGAACGCTGGAAATAAATTCATAAAGATAAAGTGCCCGGACTGCAGTAATGAGCAGGTTACTTACACTAAAATATCAAGCCCGGTTACATGTATGATCTGCGGAAATACTATTGCAAGACCAACCGGAGGAACACTTGAGACAACCTCTGAGGTTGTGGAAGACGCCATATGAAGGATGAGTTCCCGCAAGTTGGCGATCTAGTTGTTGTTACCATTAAAGAGGTAAAGAATTTCGGGGCAAAAGCAACCCTTGAAGAATACAAGGGGAAAGAAGGTTTTATTCACATAGCTGAGGTTGCAAGGGGCTGGGTAAAGTACATCAGGGATTATCTCAGGGAAGGACAGAAAACTGTCTGCAAGGTTCTCAATGTTGACATGCAGAAAGGGGCCATTGACCTTTCACTGAAAAGAGTTAACGCTCATCAGAAAAGAGAGAAGATATCTGAATGGAAGAATGATCAAAAGGCAACGAAGCTACTTGAAATTGTTGCAGCTAACCTCGGAACATCAGTAGAGAAGTGCGAAGAGGAATTTGCGAAGGATCTTGAAACTAAATATGGATACCTGTACCGGGCTTTTGAAGATGCTGCCTCTGATGAAAATTGGCTTCCTGAGGTCTCGGCGCCTTGGAAAAAAGCATTCATAAAGGTCGCAGCTGAAAACGTTACAATCCCGTCTGTTAAGATTGGAGGTTACGTTGAAATGTACTCACTTGCAAGCGATGGAGTGGAACGCATCAAGGAAGTTATTGGCCAGAACGCCAATGAGAGAATTAAGATCCAATATGCAGGGGCTCCAAGATACAGGTTGCAGGTAGTTGACACAGACTACAAGTCGGCAGAGGAAAATCTGAAGAATTCTATAGAAGGCATGGAGGCACGTGCAAAGAAGCTTGGAGTCGCATTCGAATTTAACAGGTCGACCGGAAAATGAAGTCATCTATAATGAAGTGCCCGAATTGCGGAAAATACACAATGAATTCCGTTTGCCCGGCATGCGGTTCTCAGACCTTCTGTGCATTACCACCAAGGTATTCACCCAACGACAGATTCCAGAGGTTCAGGCTGGAGAAAATAGAGGCTAAAAAATGATGGAAAAAATAATAGTCAATAAGATCAAGAGTCCACGTTTGTCAAACCCGGTCTTCATAGTTGGACTCCCCGGGATTGGAAACGTCGGGAAGATAGCTGTGGAATACCTTATAGACAAACTCAAGATGATCAGGATGATTGATATAGTTACTCAATATCTTCCTCCACAGGTTTTCATAAATGAAGAAGGTCTAATTCATCTTGCAAAGAATTCAATTTATTACAAGAAGAGAATAAATAACAATGACCTTGTAGTTGTAACAGGAGACTTCCAGGGAACAACACAGGAAGGCCAGTATGAGCTATCATATCTCATTCTCCAGCTGGCGAAGGAAATGAAAGCTTCAGCAGTATATACGCTTGGAGGCTACAGCATCGGCAAGATCGTTGAACACCCAAGGGTACTTGGTGCTGTATCAGACAGAAAGATGCTTGAGGTTCTCAAGAAAGCAGGCGTAGTATTTCCAAAAGGCGAGCCTGGTGGAGGGATTGTTGGGTCAGCTGGTCTAGTTCTTGGTCTCGCTACTGAGGTATTTGGAATGAGTTCAGCCTGCCTTATGGGCGAAACTTCAGGATACTTCGCGGATCCTCGCGGTGCCATTGTCTTGCTGGAAACACTCTCAAGGCTGCTCTCCACAGACGTTGATCTTCAAGAGCTGGAAGAGAGAAGCAGACAGATTGAAGAAATAACGGGTAAAATGCAACAGGAAGGGATGCAGCCAAAACCCCCAGGAAAAGATGACCTTGGCTATTTTGGATGATCTGATCTAACCGCAAATTATAGTTAATTACTGACATTGTTACATTTATATTCATTGCTTTTCTATTTTAAATAGGGAAATTCATTCCATCGGGGGAAAGAAGACTTACTTCGATCTTAACATACGCAAGAGAAGGGTAAAATAGGTTTCAAAAAGGTGTGAAGCAGCAAAGCGTTTGCTAAAAGCCTGAATTTTCTGAATGCAACTATAATTTCAAGATACATTAATTTTCCAAATCAAGATTACTATTCTCTAGAATTTGAGTCATAATTAGACCTGATTCCAGGCGTTGAATAGCTTTTTTACTAAATTTTATATGCGTTAGTATAATACTAACGAAGTTAACATTACATTAAGGAGACTCAATAATGGTCAGCGCCCCTAAAAATACTCGACTTATAAGGTCACAGGTTGGTGTGTGGGGAGCAATAGCAGAGGAGATATCTGCAATGGCTCCAGCATGTGACACGGTGGCTTTCATGACATCTGCTGCAGCATTTGCATTCTTTCTAACCCCACTTGCCTTCCTCATAGCAACTCTCACCATGTTCCTTGAGGTCAACACCCTTTACCATTTATCAAGGAGACACGCCAGTGCAGGGGGATATTATGGATACATAGGAACAGCGTTTGGACCGACTCCAGCAATAACTTCGGGCCTTCTATATGTTATGTACCAGATAGCAAGCACGGCAGCGATACCGGTTTATGTAGGTGGTGTTGTCCTGCCAGGCGTTCTGGACTATTTCCTGAAGATTACACTTCCGGGGTGGATATGGATACCACTCATTCTGGTATTTATCCTCGCTCCAATAACGCTAGCCATTTTTGGCATACGACCGCAGATGAAATATATCCGCATAGCTGCCTTTTTTGAAGTTATATTTCTTGCGGTTCTCTCTGCGATAATTATAATTAAGGCAAAGGACAACACTCTGGCAGTTTTCAATCCATTCATTACATCTAAGCTGTTTGATTCCGTTGGAGGTCCATTGAGTGGCCTTGGCCTCGGGATGATATTTGGATTGACCAGTTTTATAGGGTACGGGGGGTCAGCACCACTTGGAGAGGAAGCCGTGAACAGCAGGGCAATAACAAAGAGCCTTGTGTTCGGTCTGGTCATAGTGGGAATAGTACTTACTGAAGTTGCCTATGCTCTCACAGTGGGCTGGGGGGTTTCACTAATGAGCACATTTGCGATCGCAAACATTCCCGGCATCATTGTTGCAACAATATACACTGGAGTGGCAGGTGGAGTTATGCTCTCCATGGTGGCTTTCAATTCTGCATTCTCCGATTCAGTTGCAATGCAGTCAAACGCCGGCAGGGTCTACTTTGCAATGGGGAGAGACGGGGTTCTACCCCATTATTTTGCAGAACTGCATGAAAAATATGTAACTCCGCACAAAGCACTTATTTTCATTGGAACAATGGCATCTGTCCTTGCAATTGGAGGGACCATATTAATAAATGGACTGCTGGGCAGATCATTTATTACTATTCTTTTTGACACATCCTCAAACATAAACGTATCAAACACACTTGGGAGCACCTTTGATTTTCTGACAACCTTGGCACTCTTTGGTCTCATTATAACACACATACTCTTGAACACAAGTGTAATGACTCTGTTTTACAGATTGAAAGAAAAACACAAAGGAATCTTTGTATTTGTCCATATAACGGAGCATTACGTCTTGCCCATAATAGCTACCATCATATTCGTATGGGTTTTGTTCGAATCAGTATATCCACCAATTTTTCCCATAACAGAAGCAGTTATTGCATCTGTGGGTTATCTTGCCTTTGCAATATTCTATGCTAACAGGATTGTAAGACTGAAACCGGATGTTGCAAGAAGAGCTGGGAAATCAGTAAACCTTGTGGAGGAAGAGAAACTTGCCGAACAACAGCATTAGGATGGATCTGGCACTTTATGAGGGAATAAGAGGCACACTAAAGCTAACAGAAAATGGACTTTTCTTTGTATCTAGGAGGGAAAATTCCTTCTCGCTTGAGTTGGATAAAATTTGGAAATTATCTTTTCTCAAGACTGCACTCACCACTTCGACACTATACATCAATGAAAAGGAGATAATTGTCTGCAGGGCACATCTATGGGCCGCAGATATCAGGAAATTAAGACCGGGGATACCAGCCTGACAGATACAGAAGAATTAAAGACTGAAGAATCATGAGTTGACTGCTTTATTCCATGGATCACGCAGGAAGAGTTTTCCCAGTCATTTCTAGATACCTGGCAGGAATTGGGTTCTGAAGCCTCCAGACTATACTTATTGGGTTGCTCCCTTCATTGCTGACGTAATCCACTGGACCCAGATAGGTATAGGGGACTGCCCCAGCAGAATCCTCCTTGTTTTCTCTGATGAATAAAAGAACTCTACAACCAAGTGCCTTGTGATTTATGTACCTCTTCCCAGTTGCTGAAGATACTGATGTTGTGCTCTGACTCTGCCAGTGAAAAAGAGTATCGCTTATTGAATAGTCTCTATACAGAGTAGATGGTGTGTAATCCTTCTCAAGCTTGTTCAGGGTCACAAAAAGTATGTCTATATTCAAATCCGGAAGATACTTTACACCTTCTCTGACATTTTCAGGATGCATGAAATCCATTGCAACGAGGATCTGATCCCTAGTATAGCTGCAGTGGAGATCCAGAGGACAATCAAAGCCAATGTCAACAGGACTGTCAACGAAGTCTATACGAGAAAGTCTGTATTCAAGAAGATCTATCAATTCATTGGCCAGCGGTACGATCTGCCTTATCTTCAATATTCCCTCTACTGGACTTTTGAATCCACATTCTGAATATGATTTTCTCCAAACTGTGAACTGAAACATATTGCACATTCTTATCTCAGCGGGGGACAAATGATGCAAATCTATTTTATCAGCGCTTTTTAACACATTCAACAAAAAGCCAATCCATCTTCTGGAATCAATGGAACTTAGCTTGGAAAGAGCTTTTGTGATTAGTGGCTCCAACGCTTCAGAAAAGTCGGGTTCGACTCCGGCTTCCACCTTCAGTCTCGCAAAACTGTATTTTGAATAGATATCCTGCAGATCTATATGATAGAATTCAAGAAAATTTTCAAGTGTAAGGGGGAGTCCGGAATCGGCATAGAATGTCGATATTCTCGATACAAGCATCGATCTGGAACTAACTGCCTGTCTTAGATTATTCAATATGTATTCCTGCGCCTTCTTCTCCAGCTGAATATAACAACCTCTCGGCACATCAGGAAAACCTTCGTTGATTTCGCTTACCAGACCCCTTGAAGTTTTTGAAAGTAATGCGGAAAATTTTTCTTTGAAATTGTATTTTTTGTTAGCTTGTCCAACGAAATCAAGAACAGTGAGGCAATCCTTGTCATCGGATAAGCGCAGACCGCGACCCAGCTGTTGCAGGAAAACTGTTAGGCTTTCTGTAGGACGGAGAAACAGAACTGTGTTTATCTGTGGTATGTCAACCCCTTCGTTATAGATATCTACAGCAAAGACAAATTTTATTTCACCCCTGGCTAACCTTACACTGGCGGATGTTCTCTCCTCATCAGATGAATCACTAGTTATATAAACTGAATCAATACCATAAGAATTGAACTGTTCTGCCATAAACTTGCAGTGCTGCTTCGAGACACAGAAACCTAGGCCCTTCACTTTTTTTATGTCATCGACATATTTCATCAATGAATCTACTATTAAACTGACCCTCTCTGTAGCTGAATGATCACTGCTGGTATATATGGTGCTAAGATCATTTATGTCATAACCGCCTCTTGACCATTTTAATTTGCTGAGGTCAATTATGTCGGTGATTCCAAAATACTGAAAAGGCGAAAGCAGTTTCCTTTCTATAGCTTCTGGAAGTCTTATTTCAGCAGAGATGTGATTGTCAAAATACTTAAGGATATCTTGCCCATCCATTCTCTCTGGGGTTGCGGTAAGCCCAACAAGTATCTTTGGTTTAAAATATGAAAGAAGCTTCTGATAGCTTGGAGCTGCCGCATGGTGGAACTCATCCACAATTATGAAGTCGTAAAAATCAGGACTGAGGTAATTGACAAGATCTCTGGAGTTGAACATCTGTATGGACATGAAAAGGTGGTCTGGTTCAGTATTTGCTAAGTTTCCCACGGATAATTCTCCGAAATTATAATCTCTAAGGACACTCCTGAAGCAGTCTATGCTCTGTTCAAGGATCTCCTTTCTGTGCGCAATAAAGAGCAAACGGTTTGGTTTGTCAGGGTTTCTGCTGCAGAATATCTTGTAATCAAGGGCAGATATGACAGTCTTTCCAGTCCCGGTTGCTGCCACGATAAGGTTTTTGAATCTGCCATGCAGATCTCTTTCCGCATCAAGTATGTCAAGAATATTCTGCTGGTAAGAGTATGGGTGGATATCTGCTATGAACCGTCCGTTTTTTTCATGACCGGTCTGTTTTTCCAAATTGACAGCATTTTCCAGTTTGCTTTTCTGATCAGGAAAATATGATTCGAAATCATCCGAATTCCAGTAGCTTTCGAAAGTTGCATTGACCTTGATCATGGTTTCAGGAAGATCCTTTTCAGTGATCTTTACGTTCCATTCAAGCCCGCTTGACATTGCTGCATTTGAAAGATTCGAAGAACCTACGTAGGCTGTTGAAAATCCAGTCCCTCTGTAAAAAATATATGTTTTGGCATGCAACCTCGTCCTTTTTGTTTCGTAGGATATCTTTATGCTGGTGTTCGGAAGGCTACTTAGCTCTTCAATGGATTTCATGTCCGTGATGCCCATATATGTTGTTGTAATGATTCTCAAATTTCCCCCTTTCATTGTAAATGTCTTCAGTTCATTCATAAGCAGCCTTATTCCACTCCATTTGATGAATGAAACCAGCATGTCTATCCTGTCTGAAGACAGAATCTCCTTTTTCAGTTCTGAATACATGCTAGGTTCTCTCGATGAACCGGTAAAAAGTGAACTTTGGGATATTGATGATAGTGGCCTCTCCACATGAAACTTCTTTTCAGTAGAATCGAATGAATCTCTTCTATCTATCAGAGCAAGCAGCTTTTCAACTATGTTTCCCTGTTTATGATTAACATACGGTCTGTATCCATCTCCATTTCCTATGGAATCCAGTATTCTATTTACCAGTTCGAGCTGCCGTTCCAGTCCTTTTCCCTGGTTTTTTATGTTTTCAAGACTCTTCTCTATTATCTCATTCAGGTAAAGGCTTAACAACCTCGCCGCCTCGTCTGAGCCAACCCGAGATTTTTCTATGAATTTATTATCTGATAATTCAGCCAGCTCACTATTTATAAATGAATTGATCAGCTGTTCATATATTCCTTCTTTCAACATGATGAAGCATCTTAGTATAGTGTTGTGTATATAAAAAGTACCTTTGTGAAATCCAACGGGCAGGATATTTTAAACGGAATTTTCGGATACATGTAAGTGGTTTTGGAAATCATCTATTCCTTATTCCGCTGCTTAAATTCATAGACAGAATAGAATGGCCGGAAATTCTCATTTTGTAAATTCTTAATAGGAGATTAATCACTTGTTCTTTTTTTGGCATTCCGCATTAATGAATAATACCTGCATTAGATCTGCTGTAATTTCCAAAGATTGTTGTTCATCAGAGGTGCAATACCACACTGTAGTTCTGGTACATTATATAAATAGCAACAATTATAACAATTATGGCAAATGTCTGCGTAAGCCTCCTCTTTGGCACTTTTCCGGCAAGTCTTGCGCCAAACCATCCACCAAATATTCCACCTACTATAAACAAACCAGAGATCAAAATGTCCAGATCGCCACTTATTGCGTATCTTGCCGCAGTTATAACACCAAATGTTCCAACAGCCATAAGGGATGAGCCAACTGCCTGAAGTATGTTTAGCCCGCCACCAAAGAGAAGTCCAGGGACTATTAGAAATCCACCGCCAATTCCAAAATAACCAGAAGCAAATCCTACTACCAAGCCGGTTAAAACAAGAATTAAAAGAGCCCTGGAAGACTTGACTATTTTTCGCTCTGCCTGTGATAAGTCAATACATTTCCTTTTCAGCATGTATATAGCGATACCAATCATGAGGAAACTGAAAAAGAAGAGAAGATCATTTCCCGGAGTCAGGAGCCCAAGCTCAGATCCGACAAGTACACCTGCTATACCTGGTATTGTAAACTCTATTCCTATTTTATAGTTTACATGCTTCTTCAATGTATGAGGGATAAGATTCAAGTACGCATTTACACCGACTGCAAGAGCGGTTGTGCCGATTACAATATGCGGATGATCAAAGCCAACAAAATAAATGAGCAATGGTATGGCAAGTATTGAACCGCCTCCCCCTATAAGCCCCAATGAGAACCCTACCATTATACCGGAAATTATTGAAAGAATGACTTGAATATCTGTTATTGAATACATCATACACCTAGAAGGTTATGACTGAATAACCATCCTGAATTCTGGCGTTTGTTTCAACTGCACCGTAAACCAGTTCAAGACCTGGAAATATTTCATCCTGAGAAAGCCCTTCCCCTGTCATACTTACCTGACATATTTTTACTGGAATAGACAGCTTTCTTAGACCTTCTATCTGCTCCATGAACTGCGGAGAATTTTTCTGCCCTTTATTTGCAGCCTGTGTTCCCCTTCCCAGAAACATAAATTCCACTGTTGCCCCGGCATTTTTTACAGCATTGATAGCGAAGTTGAATGCCACCATTTCGGTGTTAATATTTTCCTTCCCAGTTATAAGCATAACAAGAATTTTTGCCATATTTAGGTCAACCTTTTTTTTATCTACTCAATCTTAATATCGAATTTAAATATTTTTGGTCGTCTGACTTTTTTGTGAATTCATGGATAAGGCTGGCATATGCCCCTGAAATAAAGTACCTAAATATTCAATAAAAATGGCCACATGACGGCCGGAAAATCCCAATTTCTCTATCATATGGAATGCTCTGAAAGCACTTAATTTGATTCAATTAACAAGGGCAGATTTAGTGAAGTTTAAGTTCTCACAATCAATTCTTATATTGTCAGACAAAAATAAGAAATAATTTAAGGAACAGATTGATAGTCAATCAATGGCAAATAGACATTATACGATTTCAGAGGGAAAAGAGATTTCAATTTCAGAATTCTTTGAAAAGAACCGGCATATCTTGGGATTTGATTCGCCACAAAAAGCACTTTACATGATTGTAAAGGAAGCCCTTGACAATTCACTCGATGCATGTGAGGAACATCAGATACTCCCTGAAATAAAAGTTACAGTCAGAAAAATGGAACAGGAGGAATTTGAAGTTACTGTTGAAGATAATGGCCCAGGCATAGATAGAAAGGAGGTTCCAAGAGTGTTTGGCCAGCTCCTATACGGATCAAGGTTCCACTCTTTTAAACAATCAAGGGGACAGCAGGGAATAGGTATTACGGCGGCTGTCCTCTATGGTCAGATAACAACCGGTAAGGAGGCTTTCATCAGGACAAGAAAGAAAGGAGAGGAGGTTGCGTATGACTTCAAATTATCGATAAATATCAAGGAAAACCGGGCAAATATTATTGAGGAGAAACCTGTCATATGGGAAATTCCACATGGGACAATAATAACTGTTCGCGCAAAGGGGAAATACCAGGTTGGAAAGCAGTCAATATTTGAGTACCTGAAGGAGACTGCAACAGTAAATCCCAACATGAGCCTGAGATTTGAGGATCCAGATGGAAAGATCTTTCAATTCAAGAGGGTTGTAGAAAGACCATCTGAACCAGCACGAGCAATAAAACCTTACCCGCTCGGGCTTGAACCTGGAGAAATCATCTCTATGGCACATGAATCCAGCGCTTCCACAATCTCTGGATTCCTTTCAGGAGATTTCAGCAGGATAAGCAGGAACTCCGCAGAAGAGATTTGCAACTTTGCCGGCATAAACCCTGAAAAGAAACCGTCTGAAATAACACTTAACGAGGTAAAGAGTATAAAGGCGTCTCTTGACAAGATAAAAATACTTCCACCTTCAGCTGATTGCCTCTCCCCACTTGGGGAAGAATTCATAAGAAAGGGTCTTAGGAATATTTACGATGAGCTTCACCCCGCATTCTATTCGAAACCTGTCATGCGACCTGTTACAACATACAATGGTAATCCGTTTTCTGTTGAGGTTGGTCTTGTGTATGGTGGTGATCTGCCTAACGACGAGCCGGTAAGAGTCGTGAGATATGCGAATAAGGTACCACTTCTTTACCAACCAGGAGCATGTGCCACAACGAAAGCGTTGTCTGAAATAGACTGGCGTTCATATGGTCTTGATCAAAGGAATGGGACAGGTCTTCCATTCGGACCAATGATTCTTTTTATCCATGTCTTCGGTATAAGAGTACCATACACTTCTGAGTCAAAGGAAGCAATAGCGCCTGTGAATGAAATAGCGGAAGAGATAAAAGCTGCTCTTAAGTCAGCAGCCAGATCCGTCAAGGGTTTTCTAAACAAGAGAGAGAAGAGGAAGAAGATCAGTGAAAAGTTCAGGCTCGTTAGCACAATAATACCAGAGATATCTGAAAAATCAAGCATGATTACCGGACTAGATCCAATCCCCATTGAGCCCGTGCTATCGAAGGTAGCTAATGTTGTCTTCATTAATGAATCGTTTGAACCATCTGAGGTTGGAATACTTGTTAAGCTTGTTGTTCATAACTACACCTCACTACCAAGATCGTTTGAGATAATTGCAGATCCCCCGATCGGCGATATAGTGGGCGAGAAGGGAGAGTTCACTGTAAAGGATCTAATGCCTGCTGCCAATGTGACCTTCACATTCAAGGTCGCCGTTGAGGCTGGCAGGTATCCGGGAACTGACTATTACTTCAAGGGGATAGACCCAGTTTACGTCAATGGGGCGGAACCCCTTCCTGCTGACTGGAACATAGCAAAGACAGACGTTGAAGAGGTGACTGAAGATGTCAAATGAGAATCCAGACACAGGAAAGAAGCTTATTGATCTTGCAAGATCGGTATATGACTACCTGAAATCTGGTGAGGTTCCGGAATTCGTCATGCCATCGAGAAACAGAGAAAATATTGTCCTTGATCCCATGTATTCGGTTTGGAGATATGGTGATTCCAAGGTAACACGAAGCGCGAAATATGTAGATGGTGCTGAGTATATACTCAAATCCCTCTACATGATTGAGTTTATACTCGAGATGATAAAGGGGTCGAAGACTTCAACTCTGAGAGAGATGTATTACATTTCAGAAGGCTGGAAAAACGGCAAATTCGGTACGCAGGACGAATCTGATATAATGGCGGAAGATCTTGAAGTCATTACTTCGTTGATGCGGGAAGATTTCCGTCTCAGGCCTGAAGAAAATGGTGCATCGGTTATTGGGAACCTTACGATAGAAGAAAAGAACAGAAAAGGCGAGTTCAAGAGGATCAACTGCAAGGATGACGTTGGAGAAGGAGGCTACAACATACCTTATAATGTTGATCAGGAGAAGCTTAAGGTTGTATCATCAGACGCTGATTTTGTCCTTGCAATTGAAACTGGAGGTATGTTTGACAGGCTTGTTGAAAATGGCTTCGATGAAAGATTCAGATCGATTTTGGTCCACCTTAAGGGGCAGCCGGCAAGAAGCACAAGGAGACTCCTGAAAAGGCTTAACGAGGAGCAGCATCTTCCGATATATGTATTCACGGACGGTGATCCTTGGTCGTTCAGGATATTCGCATCAGTAGCCTATGGAGCGATAAAGACCGCCCATATTTCGCAGCATTTGGCGGTTCCGACGGCGCAGTTCATAGGAATCACTGCAAGTGATATTATGAATTATGATCTTCCTACCGATGTCCTTACGGACAAGGACCAACAGGCACTTCAGGCAGAATTGAAGGATCCAAGGTTCATGAACGATTTCTGGAAATCGGAAATAGAAGCTATGCTGAAGATGAACAAGAAGGCAGAGCAGCAGGCTCTTGCAAAGTATGGTCTAGATTTTGTGACCGATAAATACCTTCCAGACAAGCTTTCTGGACCAAACGATCTGGGGGAGTAAATGATCCGAATTGCATTGGCACAGATGCAGTCCAGTGAGAGTATAGAAGATAATATTAGCAAGAGCGAATATCTTCATGCGCAAGCCGAACAGGGTTCTGCAGACATTATCGCCTATCCTGAATACCAGCTCTACCTTCCGGACTATACAAAAAGAGATGAGGTCTTACTGGCTGGCAAGAAGATCCGAAGAGTTCTTTCCGGTTTTCTCGAAAAGCTCCGAATCCCTGCACTAATTAACTATCCTGAAATATATGGGAACAGGATATACAACACATCGGCGTTTGTACGTGACTCGAAGATTCAGTGGAAGTACAGAAAAATCCACCTCTTCAATGCTTTTTCAAGAAGGGAAGGAGACGTGTTTTCTTCAGGCAGGAAGTTGCAGCTTTGTCGGATGTTAAATGAAGTAAACTTCTGCACACTCACGTGCTACGACCTGAGGTTCCCGGAACTTTCGAGATATTTTGCAATTTCTGGCGGAGAATTACTCTTCTATCAGGCTGGTTGGTTCAACGGTGAGAACAAGGCAGATCAGTGGTTGACGCTACTTAAGGCAACGGCAATCCAGAATGGGCTATACGTTGCCGGATCTGGCCAGACTGGCCCAAAGTTCGCAGGAAATACTGTTGTGTTTGATCCTGACGGAAGGATGGTTGCACATGAAAAAGAGAGAGAAGGTGTGATTTTTGCGGATGTTTCAAGGGATGCAGTGATCCGGTACAGGGAAGATTCTGGGCTACTGAGCGGCAGAAGAGACAATATTTATTCTCTTACAATACATAAGAATTCAATCTGCAGATCAGGAAACTAAATAATCTCCTTCAAAAGCATAAGCATTTCACCGGGGTCCGATAGTCTGTATTTCGAAATACTCTCACCAGGGCCAACATGTATAGTGATAGCATCAGGGTTTTCCCTGAATGCATCTTCGTCTGTATTATCATCGCCTGCAATTAATTTCTTCTTACCTGCAGAATATTTTCTAATGGCTATTCCCTTGTTTATTCCAGGTATCCTCAATTCCATGATTCTTTTTCCAATATATACAGACATGCCAGTGTCATGGGCAAGTTCGCTTACCAGATGTTTGAGATCATCCAAATATTCTGGTTGCATTAAACCTGTGTGAAAGAGAATGTTTCCGCCTTTGTTGTATACCCTCAACCCCTGGAATTTACCTGTATAAATGTCTTTTTCGCGATATAGATCATCACATATCTTCATGTAGTGCTCAAAATCTGGTATATTATATCTAAGTACCCCCTTGAGTGAAGTCATTGCTCCGTGTAGCGCTATTATGTTAAAGCCTGATCCGATGAAACCAGTGATCTCTGTCAGGGATCTTCCTGTTACGATGAACATCTGGTAGCTGGCATCCAGTGCTTTGAGTGTTTGTATCAGATCAGGAGTTGCGAGTGCATCTTCGGGATTGGGGACAATTGGAACAAGAGTCCCATCGTAGTCCAGGAAAAGGGCTGGTTTCTGAAGTCTGATTTCTTCAATCAGATGCTTAATTCTTAGCTGGTTTTGGTTTATTTATTCCACCTGACCATCTTTTAGAAATTTCCTTCTCTATTCTTGAAAGCCACCATGTACTGTTCTTCCTCCTTACTACTGCTTTCATGTCGGCAAGTCTGCTTTTTCTCTCTTCATGGGTCATGCTAAGTGCACCATATAGTGACTCTGCCATTTCCTTGATGTCGTAAGGATTTACAATTATTGCAGACTGCAGGTCTGAACTTGCTCCGGCAAATTTAGACAGAATAAGGATGCCGTCTTCGGATGCTGCAGCAAATTCCTTTGCGACAAGGTTAAGTCCGTCTATGAGAGGTGCGATGAACGCAATGTCCGAGAACCTGTAGTGGTTCTTGAGGACATTATCTGAAATCTTCCTGTACATATAGACAATAGGAGCCCAATCCAGGTCGCTAAATCTTCCATTGACTCTTCCTATATTCATCTCGAGTTCCCGCTTCATCGCAATATAATCACTCACAGTTGTTCTAGAAGGGGTCACGAGCATGACATAATTGAATTTACCCTTAAGATCCGGATGTCTTGAAAGCATGTATTCCACAGCCAGAACCCTGTTTTTCAGTCCTTTGGTATAATCCAGCCTGTCGATGGAAAAAATTGTTTTCCTTGCTGGATAAGATTTTCTCCGTGTTTCGGATAAGTTCTTTGCGGCATAGTATTTGTCGTCAATCCCCAGAGGAATTGCAAGAACCTTATTTCTTAATGACGATGCCGGGCCCAGGGTCTGTTCCTGTGTTTCAAGGAAATTCCTAACATATATATCAGTATGAAATGTTATCAGATTGGATGAGGTCATTGACTGGAGAATTTGCTTTGCCTGTGGAAGTATTGAAAAGAACTCACCCGCCACCCAGGGTATGTGCCATGTCATCACAATGAAGGAGTCAGGTAACATCTTCCTGACCATGCCCGGAACGAGTGAAAGCTGGTAATCGTGCACCCATATCACTGTATTAGCATCAGCATATCTGGCAATTCTTTCTGCGAACTTCCTGTTAACTGTCACATACGGCTCAAATGCAAGATCCTCAGTTTTTATCTTTTCTCTGAAATAGTGAAATAAAGGCCATAGTGTTCCGTTGGAAAAATTGTCATAGAAGCCGCGCTTTTCATGCGAACCCAAGATTATGCGGGAAACAGTATATCCTTCGACTACCTCTTCCTGGTAGTTTGAATCTGATGTGCCGTCGCCCCAGCAAACCCATATGCCCTTCCTTTCAATCATTAGCCTTCTAAGGCTTGATGCGACGCCACCTACATTCTGCCTCACCACTTCTTTCCCATCAACCCTGTCATGAGAAAAAGGCGCCCGTGCTGTCGCAACAATGTATTTCATGATATTGGATTAGCAAATCCTATATAATATTGAGGCTTGGTCAAATGATAATTATTCCTAATATGTTAGTATTAATATTTATTATCATTACATCAATCATTGGTTGATAGAAATGAAACTAACTGATAATGTTACCTTACTGGTAACAGTTATAATGATTGTTGCCGCTGGAATTGGCGTCGGTTTCATGATAACCGGCAGCCTGGGACAGAACCACTCAGCTTCGAGTTCCTCTGTTTATGATTTGAACCTTGTGATCACAACGAACAACTATTACAATAATTCAACTGGAGATCAGCCTGCCTATTTCGTGCTTGGCCAGAATGGCTTGGAATCTTCGGCTAACATTTCAATTCCTGCATTCACTCTTATAGATCTGACAATATTCAACTATGACAATGGAAACGGGAGTATAGCTGCCCCACAATATGCTAACGTAACTGGAACAGTCGGTGGAACTGAAACATACTTCAATAATACCCTCATGAATGCGACTGATCCTGCCAACACAATCAACATAAATGGGTCAATAACCGCAAAAAGCGTGCCGGTATCACTGATTGCGCACACATTCACCATACTGAGTTCAACGGGTAGCGTCCTGGTGAATGTACCAGTGCCTGTATGCAGCGTAGTTCATACCACTTTCTATATCAATCAGACTGGTACATTCATGTGGCAGTGTGAAGTTGACTGTGGATCAGGTCCAACCGGTTGGGATGGGGCAATGGCAACACCTGGCTGGATGATGGGATCTGTAAAGGTCTCACTCTAAACTAATTTTTAAGTGAATTAATTTTCTTTACACAGATATTGAATTTATAGGTTTTTAAAAATCCAGTAATTCAAAGTATCTGATCAATTTGCATTTCTATCTCTAAACAATGATTTACATGATCTGATACAGTTCAATATGCTGGAAAAGTTACGTGAATTCATTTAAAAGAGTGCCGAGTTTCTCAATAATCACTTCAGTAACATCACCGGGTTTCATCCATGTTCTCTTCTCGGGTGGGGAACCTGCAATAACTCCTCCTGGCGTACCGGTGAGGATAATATCCCCCGCATTCAGCGGGAAGTATCTCGTTATGTAACTCACAAGATAGTTGCAGGTAAAAATCATGTTTTTTGTGTTTGAATTCTGTCTCGTTTCACCGTTTAGCTTCAAAGAAATATCCAGATTTTGAGGATCAGGGACCTCATCTATAGTACTTATGTAAGGACCAATTGGTGCAAAACCAGGGAGTGTTTTTCCAAGCAAAAACTGAGATGTAAGGAATTGAAGGTCCCTTGCTGATAGATCATTTGCTGGACAGTATCCAAATATGTAATTATGTGACTCCTCCTCCTTGACGTTAAAGGCATGGCTCCCGATGACTATGGCCATTTCTGCTTCATAGTCAAGATTGTGAACTGTCTCAGGTATCCTTATCTTCTGCCTGTGCCCAGCAGCAGCATCCGAATATTTGCTGAAAAGCACAGGGTTGCCTCCGAGTTCAGTCTTGGTTTCATCTGCATGTTGACGATAATTGAATCCAACGCCAACTATCTTTTCAGGATGAAGAATGCATGGAAGGAATTCCAGGTCATTATCACTATCAAGCGAGAATTCAGGAGAAAGATGATCTTCTTTAATGGACTCAAAGAGTTTATCGTTTAAAACCACGTTGTCGGTTGAATTCAGGTTATTCGTCGCCTGGTTCCTGCCAGATGGTATAGAATACAGTAGGATCTCCTCATTTATCTTGCGAGCAATATACGAACGGTTCCGATACTTTACATTTCCTATTTTCAAGCCGATGTTTATTCTTGGAACCTATAATTAAGTTGCCGCATATTTGGTCATCATTGCCACTCTTAATATGTGACTAGCCTAATGCCGCATGTGTTGATAATCACCTCCTGGAATAGAATGTCTGGAATCTCTCTATTTGATCTTGGATAAAAGGTGGGCAGAATGAGTATTCACTGGAATTGAAGCCAAAAATAGATGAAGTGGAAATTGGCAGGATAGATTTTCAGGGGAGTTGCTTCAATATGTAATGAGACTTCAAAAGCTTTTTTTTGAGCAAAGCTTTAATGAGAATAGATTATGAAGATTTATGCCAGAATGGTATGAATCAGACCAGAAATGGTATCCGACAGAATACGGTGAGAGTGATGCGCTTGGTACGTACAACCATATTACCCCGGAGAAAGTGCTCAGGGCTACAAGTCTGGTAAAAAAAGGCAGGACTGTCGACTTGAGCCATGAAATATTTAATGGTATGCCAGGAAGGCAGACTGCCCATGGACCTTTTTTCTACCTTCTATCGCAGAGGGTTTATGATAATAGACCCCCATTTCGGGCCCCTACGAAGAACATGTTTGGTGCTTCTCTTTGCAGGATTGAGATGGTTGATCACCTGGCTACGCATCTGGATTCGTTGAACCACATCGCATTTCAAAACAGGTTTTACAATGGAGTTGATGCGTTTGAAACGTCCACTACCTATGGGACTACAAAGCTCGGAATTGAAACCACACCTTCTATTGTGACAAGAGGCATAGCTGTGGATGCCACTGATGGAAAGAAAATAATGAAGCAGGGGGAACCAATCTCTCTTGATTATGTAAAAACATACCTTAGAGACAGAAAAATCGTCTTGGAGAGCGGCGACGCAATTTTCTTTTATACAGGTGTAGGACAGTTATGGCATGACCCTGTGAAATACAATGATTATTTTGAAAACTCCCCTGGCATAGGAATAGAACTTGCAAAGTGGCTTGCCAGCAAGAAAGTTTCTGTAACAGGTAGCGATACTCCTGCGACTGAAGTTTCACCCCCTGAACTGGAGAATACAAGGCTTCCCGTACACCAGTATCTCATCACACTTCATGGAATCAGGTTGATAGACAACATAAACCTCAATGAACTCGTTAAGGAAAATGTGTCGGAGTTCATGTTTACCCTGTCTCCCCTAAAAATAAGAGGCGCCACCGCCTCGCCAGTTTCTCCCTTAGCGATTTTCTAACTTGTATTTACGTGTCTTTTCATGCCTAGAATGAGGTTTTACCAATTTTCTAGAAAAAATAATGTTTCATTTCTTTCCAATAAGGTGCATGGATCCTCTATTATCTGCGACCATTTTCTTGTATGCCTTGGAATCCAAAAGCCACAATGAATAACTATTATGATCAGCTATGCACTATAAGTTTGGATTCGAATATTTTTTACTCACCGATGGGATACAGTGATATGGTAAGAAAGAAGATTTCAGTCATTGGCGCTGGAAATGTTGGTGCATCTGTCGCTCAGGCTCTGGCTATTGAGAGGCTTGGTAATGTATATCTCTTTGACGTAGTTGAGGGTGTCCCGGAAGGGAAGGCTCTTGACATCCAGGAAGGAGCGCCACATTGGGGATATGATCTTGAAATCAAGGGATTCACAACAACAAATCCTGAGGTGTACGAGAATCTCAAGGGATCAGATGTAATCGTCATAACAGCCGGACTTGCAAGGAAACCAGGAATGTCCCGGGACGATCTTCTGGGAAAGAACGTTGAAATACTCTCGTCTGTCAGCCAGAGCATAAAGAAGTACTCTCCAGAATCCAGGATCATAGTTGTAACAAATCCGGCCGATGTCATGGCATATGCTGTTCAGAAAGTGACCGGTATACCTCCAGAGCGTATAATAGGCCTTGGCGGATCCCTTGACAGCTCAAGGTTCAGGACATTCCTTTCAATGGAACTAGGCGTTTCTGTCAAGGATATCAATGCATTTGTTATTGGCGGGCATGGTGACGACATGGTTCCATTCATACGATACTCAAGCGCAGGTGGAATCCCGATAGAGCGCCTGTTATCAAAGGAAAAGATTGAGGAGATTGTGAAGAGAACAAGGTTCGGTGGTGGGGAGATTGTAAATTACCTCAAGACCGGCTCGGCATATTATGCACCTTCTGTCTCGATTACTGCAATGGTAAGAGCAATAATAGATGATGAAAAACGGATTATACCCAGCGCAGCATTTCTCTCAGGAAGCCATTCCAAACATTACGGTGCATCTGGTATTTTCATAGGACTACCTATAAAGATTGGGTCAAACGGTGTTGAACATATCTACGATATTGACTTCAATCCAGACGAACTTGAACTCTGGAAGCGTACTGTAGAGAGTGTAAAATCCGGTTGTGCAAAGGTCGATGAATTTCTATCAGTAAAGAAAAATTAGACGCCATTTATTTATTATTTTTCTTCGCCAGATAATCCCTGTAGTCTGGCGGGTATCTTTCATATCTTATTGGATCAAAGGATTCTGCTTCCATGAAACCCTTTAGACGCAGCTTACATGAATCGCAGGCGCCACAGGCCTTCTCTCTTCCGTTGTAGCATGACCAGGTCAGTTCAAGTGGGACCTTCAATCTTTCCGCCAGCTTTACTATCTCTCCCTTTGACATAGATTGGAGGGGAACCTTGATCTCAAATCCACGTTCTGTACCTATCTTTGTGCCTAAGGTTAGTGACTTCTGGAAGGCCTTAAAAAATTCAGGCCTGCAATCGGGGTATCCGGAATAGTCTACTGAATTAGCACCTATGAATATGACATTGCTTCCTATGGTCTCCGCATAGGCTGCTGCCATTGATGCGAAAATTATGTTTCTGGATGGTACATATGTAAATGGGATACCGCTGCCAATCTCATTATTGGATCGATCCGGCACGGGTTCGTCTGAGGTAAGCGCGCTTCCACCTATCTGCCTCAGATCTATCTTTATTTTCTTCTGTTTGACGCCATAAAAATTGCATATGGCTTCGCTGCTTGTGATCTCCTTTCTGTGTCTCTGACCGTAGTCAAAAGTTATTGCAGTGACATCGTAACCTATGCTGCGTGCAAGAGCAAGTACAGTTGCTGAATCCATGCCCCCTGAGAGCAAGGACACGGCCTTCTCAGTCATTCATATCCCGGGAGGTACATGCTCCCTGTCCAGGACCCTCGTAAAGACATACTTCAATCCTCGATATGTTCTTATTGCTCTTGAGCTTTGAAGCCAGTTTTTCCAATATGAAGGCAGACATTTGCTCTGACGATGTCACCTCTACGTCAACGAAGAATACGTCCTCCTTCGCAAAGACATGTTTTTTCCCGTTATATGATACCTGAACAGAATCCTCCGTCATTGAATAGTTGATTGATGTCTGTCTCGATGGCACGAGAACGTGATGATCCATCTTGTAGATAACCTCCCTTGCATGCTGTTTGAGGATGTCAAAATCTATGATAAATCCGCCATTATCTGATCCTTCGACTGTTACATCAATGCAATAATCATGGCCATGTAACCTTGAACATTTATCATGTGATGGGATGAAATGCGCAGCCGAGAACCTAAGCCCGGTGTCCCATCCAATTACTTTGAGTCTCATACAGACTATATTCAAGAAGCTTATATTACCTTGATTGACTCCTGGGGTAAAAACGATTCTTTCCAATCTATATCATATTTTCTTTCTGTATCTCGGGAATTTTTCTCCGGAGCCTTTTTCTCCTCTTTAGTATACTGCCATTAACTATCACAGTGTCGACATTTGAAGGGTTCGCAGAGTAAACAATTCCTTGCACTATATTATCAGCGCTTGCCGGGATCAAATTTGACTGGGTCAGATCGATAATTATAACATCTGCAAGATTGCCCTCTCGCAAAACACCAATATCATTTCTGTGGAGAGAAGATGCGGCATCTCTTGTTGCCATGTCAAGTATTTTCTGGGCGTTTATAACTGCAGGGTTCCATCTTGCACTCTTAACCAGTAAAGAAGAGAACTTCATCATTTCAAACATGTTTAGCGAATTGTTGCTTCCATTACTGTCGGTCCCGAGTGATATTGTGATTCCATGATCAAGCATTTCAGGAACAGGAGGCATTCCACCTGTACCTAACTTGCAATTGCTTATTGAGTTCCAAGATACCTTTACACCTGCTTTTGCAAGTTGCCTGACTTCACGCATGGTAACAAAAGACGAATGTGCCGCGATCAGTCGGTTATCAAGGAACCCAATTGAAGATAGGTGTTCAACAGGCCTCTGCCCATTATGCCCTGATGCGAAATCATATACTTCCTTCCTCGTTTCACTAAGATGGGTATGTATTGTAGTATCATATTTCCGGGCAATCTCACTTGCACCACTGTAAGTCTCGTCTGATGCCACATATATGCCCTGAATGCCCACAGATGGTGTGACTAGATCTCCATGTTTCTTTCTGATGAATGATTCAGCATTCTTAAGCGGCGATCCTTTCTGCGTCGTAAACTCCCCGTCAAGGGTGACCCATGCCAGAAAGGCACGTATCCCGAATTTTGAAGCAGCTTTAGCAATAATGTCTTCAGAATAATAGAGATCATGGAAAGATGTAATCCCGGAATCTATCATTTCAGCCATTCCAAGGAGTGCAGAATTATAGATTCCCTTCTCTGTGCGATTTGAGTCGAGCGAGAATGTCCTCTCAAGGAATGTTTCTAGTGATATGTCATCTAAAAGACCCTTCAGGTGGGCCATTGCCACGTGTGCATGTGTGTTTATGAAGCCGGGCAAAACTGCACTCCCAGCTGCATCTATGACAATATCTGCCGATTCGCTGATCTTTCCAATTGCAGATATTCTTTTGCCCTCTATGAGCAAGTCACCTTTAATGATCCTCCTGCTATCGTCTTGTGTTATGATAAGTCCGTTCCTGATCAGGATAGTCTTCACCATAGATCATTTAACGGGTGTATTAATTGTTTCATTAGCCTGGACTCTTCTTGATGTCACTGCAACAAGAATCAATAAAGCAGTTACTGATATTGCCAGAATAGATATCTGGAATCCATAGGGAGCTACTACTTCCGAAATTAGCAATAAAGGGATGGCAACAAAGGCGCTGGCTATCGCGGCAAGACCAATTGTACCCAGCCGCGGAGGAACATTTCTCTTTTCCCTGATGTAAAGGGAGATGAGGATACTTACTGCAGAAACCATAAACATGATGGGCATAATCTTGTCAACAGGAGTTGAGAGGACTGTTAGAGGGAGATAGAACTGATAACCGAATACAAGCAGACTATAGAGTGCGTACCCTTCTAGGGATAATGTAGTGAAATAAGCAACCATAAAGGGATCTGGGTTGTGTATACCAAGTTGGACAAGGTAAGATGCAACTCCCGATTCTGTTGCCTGGAATATCGGATTGCTTGTCAACATGACAGCCACTATTCCAAGGAGCTCTAGGAACAGTATGAGAGATCCAAAAGATTCTGATATAGTTACAATATATTTGGGAGTGATTATCCCTTCGGCCACTGTTAAAAGACCGATCGAAAAGGTTATGCTTGAAAGTATGGGGAAAGAAAGAGGAATACTAAGTTCAGACAGTACGGGGAAAATAGAGCTTGTTGCTTCCAGAGTGAGGGTATTCAGCAGCAGGAGAAGGAAAATAATAATTGATAATGGATAAATATATTGCCTGAACCTGCGGGGAACAAGGTATTTAACAAGAAAAATAATGAAAAATATCGCAATTACGGGAATAGAAATATACTTTATAATCTGACTGGAAACATAAAGTAGAAGGAAAATGGAAGGAAACATAATACCTGTGTTCAAAGCGTAATGTCTGAAATCAATTCCCTTGCGGATCACTGCGTCACCTTTCCGTAAGCGTATTCGCTCATGATGTATGGAACCAAGTTTTTCTCATTTACTACAAGGCTTCGTATACCTATAGAATTGAAAAAGTGTGATATACCCTTAACTGCCATCGATTCGCGATCGATTGAGTCTAGAATTAGACGCTTTTCTAGCTGATCTTTGCCTTCGGGAATAAATCCTGCTCTGCTCATGATTACAAGGTTTATCCTCTTTCCTAAGTTTAATTGCGGATCAGGCTTCATACGAAATTCTTCTGGATAGGCAAACGGTGTAATCATGAAAATAATTGCCTGCTTTTTTATTCTATCCTTCATCTTCTTTAATGTCTGATCTATGCTGAAGGTACCAGCTGGTTTTATCTCTGATATTGCACGCTCAAATTTGTCAACTGCTTTTGAACCACGCTCTGGCTTGAGGAATACGTCATGGGCCGAAGATGTGAGGAGGTAACCAACGCTGTCATGGTTTTTAAGCATTCCATGGCTCATGGCAATAACCTGGGCTGTAACGATATCAAAGAGGAGGTGTTCAGGTGTTCCCTGGTTCACGGATTCGCTGTAATCAATCACAAACAGAACATTTACCTGCCGCTCCTCCTCCATCTGCTTAATGTAGAGATCTTCGCCGTTCTGCAGTCCGTATCTGCTCCAGGCAACATACCGGAAATCATCATTCTCGGTATACTCCCTGACGCCATAGAAGTTGTATCCCTGCCCCGCTTTCCTTGAAATATGGAGTCCTCTTGTGTACAACAGGTTACTGACTCTCTCTGACCGCCTGCTGAAAATGTCTGATGTGGATGGGGCAACTTTTATCTCGTCCTTCGATAGAGCCGGGTACGTAACAAGTGCTAGATGCAGAGGGTCGTCCGCATAAATGATTATAGGTCCGACCTCATACTTGCCTATGGCAGTCGCAGAGATTGAATATTTCCTTTCTATCGTTTGCCCGGGATCAAGATGAAGGTCTCCTTCAAAGTCTCCCATCGTTTTGAATACAGAAGAGAGCGTGTCAAAGTAGCTGAAATCCACTGATCTACGAGAGTTGTTTGTGAACCTTATGAGTATATCATTAAACTGTCCCTTCCTGACATAAGATCTGCTGACTTCCCTTATTACGGAAATTTCAGAGATTGATGAAGCTAGAGTCAGATTGAACAGTATTATGTCGAAACCTATAACAAAGGTAAGCAGAAGAAAAAACAGGATTGCGTCGCTGTAACCGAGAAGCGTTGATCCAATAAGACCAAATACAAGGCCCGAGAGTAGCGTGAAGCCTGTTTTCCTTATCATTCAGGGTGCTTCCACTTCTGAAAGGATACTGTCAATTATCTTGTTTACTTGGTCGTTTATGTTATTTCCAGCTGAGACAACCGCTTCAGGATTCAGTATAAGTCTGTGGTTAAGGAGTTCATGACTAATCATCTTAACGTCCTCAGGAATAACGTAGTTCCTGCCATTAATGAGGGCGTTTGCACGTGCTGCATGAAGATATTTAGCAGAAGTTCGTGGACTGGCACCAAGATAAACCATGCTGTTCTCCCTTGTCTTGCGGATTATTCCGACCACGTATTTCATCAGATCCTCCGATACATATACCTTGTTGACCATTTGTTTGAGAGCCGTAACCTTCTCTGCTGAGAAAGGTTCAAACTTATCCGGAACATAGTCCTGGGATTTCAGTATCCTGATCTCCTCTTCAAGCGTTGGGTATGATAGGATATATCTGAACAGAAACCTGTCCATCAGGGCCTCTGCAAGCGGGAATGTACCTTCCTGTTCTATGGGATTCTGCGTTGCAATCACAAAGAAAGGTTCCGGGAGGCTCTCCGTGGTTCCACCTGTTGACACATGGCGTTCTTCCATTCCCTCAAGCAGTGCGGAATGGACCTTTGGTGGAGTCCTGTTCAGTTCATCGGCAAGAAGGACATTACCAAAAATAGGTCCCTTCCTGAACTCCATTTTCCTTGTTTCGAGATTGAAGACTATACTCCCCGTCACATCAGACGGAAGCATGTCTGGCGTGAACTGTATTCTCTTGAATACCAGACCTAACGCGTTTGCAAACTCATTAGCCAACATCGTCTTGGCAAGTCCTGGTACTCCTTCAAGAAGAACGTGGTTATCGCTAAGAAGAGCAATAAACATGAACCTTACGATTCTCTCAGAACCTATGACTTTCCTTCCTATTGTTCGCTGAATCGAATATATCTGGCTCCTTAGTGCTTTTAAAGTGTCCTCCTGAAGTGTTTCCATCTTTGTTTACCTCAATTCCTTTGCTTTTATTTCCACAAGGCTCGCATGCAGGTCGATGAGCTGGCTCATAATCTCCTTTCGCCTGGAAATCGCACGAGACCTAATCCTTCTTATACTAGAGTCAATCCTTGAATTATATTTCCTGTAGCGCCTTAGAAGCTTCTTGTACAGCCTGTACTTATCGTTTGCGCTCTCGAAATCCGACTTGATTCTTGAGACCACATCTGAATAGTTCTCTTTCATTATTCTTGACACCTCCAAATTTATCCTGTCTTGGGGCACGCTGAACATTTCGCGTTTCTTTTCAAAGCTCGGCAGCGTGTCTATCTTCTGCTTTTTTGCGTATCTACGGGCTGCAAAAGAAGTTACGAAAACGGCAGCTACCGGGATCGTAAACTTCATCATGTCAAGCGGGCTGGAAAACATGATCTGAATTGATGAAACGATTTCATTCATCAGCTGGGATAGAACAGCCCCTATGCTATTCAAAGCTACTCTTCCACCTCTTCCACTTCTTCTGGTATTTCTCCTTTCTTTCCGTTAGAATAATAGAGATACATTATATCCATGTAATTGTAAATATCCTCAAGCCTCTCAATGACTGTTTCAGGGTCAGGTGACCATTCCTCACCGTATTTGGTTCTCTCATAATACTCAAGATAGAAGGATGTGAGCTTCTTAAGAGCATTGAGTCGCTCAGCTTTCTGATCATCGTTGAGGACAAATTCATTCATGCTATCCACTATAGCATAGTTATCTATGAAGCCTGTTTCCGGCACCTTAATGCCAAGGTCATTGAGACATCTTATCAGAAACTGCCGATTTGTTTCATCCTTTGTTGTGGATACTCCAAAGAACCTCATGAAATCGTTTTTTGCATACATGAATGCATTTAGGACGGCGGTTTTAGTGTTCCCGTCTCCAAGAGACTTTCTGGTTTCGGTTATAGGAGGAATTTCTCCAACCGTTTTGATCTTGACAATAGTTTTTGATCTGGAAACCCTCCTATCCTTGCCACCACCGAATAGTCTCTGTAAGAGGGATGGTTTCTTCGGTTTATATCCATCTTCCAATTATTTCCACTCCGTTCATGTTAAGTTTACTTTATAGTAATAGAGGTTAAATTTGCCCGTTATATAATGATTTGGAGGTACTGGAATAATCAAGTTCATTGTTACATTGCCAGGTGCAAAGAATAATTGATCCAAGGTGAAGATAGAGTATGTTCTGCTTCCTATAACCTGGGTGGCAAAACTGAAATTTTGTAGAATACTGTTTAAATATATATCAGAAGAGTTAAGATTGAGGGAAATGTTCCCACCTATTACCAGAGATCCGGTGGACAGGTTCAGGATAAAAGTATAGTTACCCTCGTTCCCAAGATTCTGAAAAACGCTTGTATCAACTGTTTCGTTTGACCTCGAGACATTAAAGAATATCTTCGCATGGGGTGATGAATTTGTCAGGTCGCATGAGCTACTGTAAGCATGATTGGAGTCGCTGACGTTTATTAGTATTGTATTGCTTCCCCGGACCGCAAACAGGGACAAATTCCCGCTGCCTGCAATTTCCTTTACAGCTAAGGCTTTATCAAGAGAGTAAAACCAAGAGGTCTGGGTGTCATATGCCACCTTAATGCTATATGGTGTAACGTTAGATGTCGTTGTATTCGATGCACCATCAATCCTCATACTGAAGTTCAGTGTAATGAAATGCATATTCATGTAAGAGAAGTTGAATGTCCCGTTCCATCCGTTGAAAGTGAAATTCGTGCCATAGAATTGAGGAGTGGCATACATGGGTATCAAAAGGGATGAATTAGTGATCACCAGCACAGAGGCCGGTACGCTCCTGTTTTGGGCTGTGGAGTTGAAAGAATTTGAGAGAACAATATGTGAAAGATACATCTGTCTATGTTCAAATTGCGTTTTGTGAACAATGGATGCATTCAGGTTGAGTGTAAATACTGCCTGCGAATAATTAACGGCCACGACAAAGAAAGAGTAATCTCCTCCTTCCATTGATCCCATATCAACAATACCTGTTGAGTTGGAGTAAAGTATTTTGTAATAATCATACCCTGAGATCCTATAGATAATCAGGAATTGCGTGTTGTTTATAGTCAACCCGGAAGATACATTGACCGCCTTTAGAGAGAGATTGTAGAAGCTGGAGGAGGTATAGTTGCCTGACCCTGACAGGCTGCTTTTGACGCCGTTCACGGTCAGGCCAGGGATCAATTCATTGGTCCATAGAGTTAAGTTCCAGTTTACAGGAACCAGGGTAAGATCCACTGTTAGGTTTTTTGTAATGTCGAAAGTCTTGCTTTGGTTGGGCTTGTAACCTGGAGCCGTTGCATTGATTGAGTAATTTGAATCGGGCACATTAATTGTATAAGAACCGTTTGTATTTGTTTTGGCATAAACAAAGTATGCTGGATTCCCAAACAACAGAGCCTTAACGGTTGCATTGCTTATTGGTACATGCGTATATGAGTTGGTGATGGTACCGTTAAAAGTATGTATAAACGCACTTATTGGTATGATTGTAAGGTTATATGATGTAATCTGGTGACTTATTGTTACATTGAAAACAAGGGGCTGGTACATTCCACTTTCGGCAAGTATCTTGTAAGTACCAGGATATGAGAAATATATCATATAAGTACCATTCAGGGAAGTGGTTGAATTCGTCTTAAAATATGTCCCGTTGACATTTACAATGAAGTTTATATTTGTGTACGCGACTGGAAGATTGTCGAAGCTATCAGTGACTTTTCCATCGAGAATGTAGAGCCCTTTCTTGCTGTAATTCACTGATGAGGATGAGTTAGCAAGGTAGCTCGAAGAGTTATAGAGTGAAGGTGGTATGATGCCTGAAGTTCCATTAAATGGATCTATATTTATAAGTGTGAAGTTAAAATCAGTAACGTTGGAAGAGAAGTAGTGGGTTGTCTTGTTAAATCCGTACCCCGTCTTGTAAGCAATCAGGGTGCTGAATCCAGAAGGTACCTTTAATCTGTAATAACCGCTGCTGTTTGTCAGCGCCGTATTATTATAATAATGAAGAATTACATGTGCTCCAGACAGTGTGATTCCATCCACATTCTTCACATATCCAGAGACGTTGAACCTGTATCCATTGGCGTAAACTTTTATGATGAAATTGTTCACACTCTTTCCAGTTTCATTAAATTCATATGGTTTTGGCAGTGGATTGAGGTAAGTGTCATGTGTCGTGATCTGGTAACTGTCGTTATAGACTCTGGCCGTAAATGATCCGTCTGAAAGCGTGATTAACTTGATCGTTGAGAAGAAACCTGAGAACTCTAGGGATACATTTCCTGCGATAGTGCCGTTTGCATATTCCGTGAAACCTGAAATTGGATACTTGATTGCAGGTTCTAGGGAAAGATTCAACCAAATTGTTTTTCCAGTGAGATCAAGAGTGACTAGCTTCTTGGCATAACCTGGAGCCTTGATGAAAAAATTACCACTGCCGCCGCGCAGTGCAGTAAATATGAATTTTCCAGAGATCAGCATGCTAAGGGCACCAGCGGGATAAATAGAAATATATGCGTAATTATCGACAATGGGGTTCCCTGTTGAAGCGTTCGTTAAAGTTCCTCTGATCACTGTGGTCAAGTTTCCAGTGTAGGAGAAGTTGTATATTGTTGCATTATCGGTGTCAAGAACAGAAGGAACCAGTGTTTCGTTTTGAAAAAAGGTGTAATTGAGTGTCAGGTTCTTTGGTGGAGAAATCTTCGGTATCTTAATCGGTCCTCCTGGGGGAGTTACGTGCACGAAAAAGAATAGCGATGCAAGCACCACAATAGCAACAACCAGAAGAGCGATCCCTTTGCTGTTCAATGGTTTCTGCACTTATTCAGCTTATATAAACATTGGTAAATGTTCTACCAGATTTCAGGCGGTAGAAAAGTCAGTTCCTGACCTTCACTGCTACGCCTTTCTTGAGCTGTGTCATTGCGATGGCGGGCATCTTGGCGACACCTACGCCCCTAACTTCATTTTCATGAGCCACTACAACTTCGTCCTCAGGTCTTATCTCAGGGTCACAGGATTCTACACCCATTGCATAGATGTTTGCAGTCGGCTTGAAGTCATCTATCCTGACCACGAATTTTCCAGCATCTAAGAATGAGGGTGCAATCTCTTTAGTTATGGTCATTTTACCAGATTCACGATTGAAGACCATTATCACCTTTCCGGAGCGGCTAAACATGTCCTGATTGTAGCTTCTTATGACCTTTGCTTCCCTCAAGAGAGGCTCAATCCATTCACCGAACTGGAACCTTGCTACGGAAAGCATTTCTTGGGTCTTTTCTGAAGCAACTTTCTGCTTTCCAAGAGACTGATACGCATCGTTCACTGCCGTTCTTAAAATGGTTAGATCTGAGTCTTTCTTTGCGCTTCCATTAATGAATTCAGCCGATTCAGGAAGAGCCTCACGAATGAAGTTCAGGTCCTCTTTGACGAACGCAATGACCTTAGTGTAATTGTTTCTTTGCAGGTACTTGGTGAGCATTTCGTTGATCATAACTTTCTCGTCCTCAAACCATTTCCCTATAACCGGGATATCGTAGAACGCGGCAGGGTATATACCCTCCAGATCCCTTGGGACTAGACCTACGGGAGAAGTTACAATTACCTCGTGTATCCTAGATCTCATCCCTGACAGTGCTTCAATAATTTTCTGATGGCTCTCAGATTGTGAATAAGGCTTCCTGGCGGAACATGGAATGAGGAGAAGGATGTCTTTTCCATCCGGACGTTTGTAAATGGCTGAAATCCTGTTTCTGTAGTCTGTGAGATCTGGCCTGCCAAGTGACATTATATCGTTTGCCCTTACATACGGAGTTATCTTCGGGAAAACCTTTAACTGTTTATCAAGGTATTCTGAGTCAAGTATACGCAATATTTCGATAGATTTGCCAGATATCAGGTATTTTTCTACAATTTCCCTGAGAGTCTTCCTTTCTATAGAGAGTGAGAGGGTATCTACAATTTTTTGACATAAGTCAATATTCGTTTTTACATCTGCTTCGCCCTTATCTGCGTATCCAAGCGGTGTAACCTCTATACCGTCAAGTGCAACTTTTCTCATTAGTATGTCATCGAAAATAGATATCCCCATGTAAACGAGCACTGGCAGGATGTAAGGATCGGCAATTCCAGGAGCATAAATTATCTTGCTAAACCCATATTTTTCGTGTATATCCATGACTGTAGAAACAAACTTCCTTGTTCTTTGGAGAAGAGTAGCTGCATTTCTTATCACTATTATTTCATCATCAACGATAAGTTCACTTTCTATATGCCTTCCATCAGTACTTCTCTGTACTCCCTGTCCTATGTGTTTGCCAAATATTCTTAAGCCTTCTTCATTCATAGAGAGCATTTCTTCTTTGCTTGAATCCAGAATTATTGGATATTTGAAATCCGAAATTGTTCCCGTCCTCGCAAAACCAAAGAATGCCCTGTCAATTATCATAACAACAATCTGAATATACCTGATTGTTGGTGCGTTTAAATCTCTTTGTAGTGAGTGACATTGTCAACATTTAGGTGATTTCCTCTGAATTCTCATAGCTCGACAGAACTCATGAAATATGGGATCGGCTCTAATCGACATGCGACTGCGGAATTCACCATACAGCGAGTTTAGAAGAGTTTAAACCTCTCTTGAAAATTATGCATCAGTGTCGGTACCTCCCATGTCTTCGTTTTGAACAACATACCCAAGACTAATATCTAACTAATAAGAATGATCTTATAAAATTCATGAATCCGAAGTGCCCTCGATACTTTTCAAAGAACGTTATTAGGAACGGAACCTGCCTGACGGCTATGGAAAATAGCACAGTATTCCGGAAACAGAAACATACATGGAGAAATTTCAGGGTATCCGAAAAGAAGTGTGAGAAATTAGAACGACGCGTTTAGGAAAATCAGTACTCACGCCACCGATATCCGCAGCTTTCACAAGTATAGAATTTTGTTTCAGGTTCATCTGCGGACCTTGTTTGCTTAAGAAGATAGTATGCCCCCGAATGATGACATTTTGGGCAGACCGCATCAGAGTCAAGCGGCTCGGCAGACTTTTCTTCCTTAATCATTATAACCTCTTTTCCATTGCCTTTATTCACTATTTTCTCTGTTTTGCCTGCAGATTTCTTGCTTACTTCGTGACCACATGTGCCGCAGATGTACTTATCACCAACTGGAGACATAAGCGAACCGCATTTTTCGCAGAACATAGAACTTACTTATTACAAAAAAATATTTAAACTATATCTATAGATTTCTATGTTCTGTCTTCTCGCATGAAAATCATCCGTTTATATTCATTTAGTTAGGAAGGATTTTAAATCAGTGATAGATAACAAAGTTGAAAAGTCGGATCAGACCATACTGATCCAGGAAGCTTGATCTGCATGCCACAAAATCAATATGACAATGACAAGATAGGTAGGATACTCATCACTTCGAAGAATGTTGCAGTTGTAGGGATTTCTGATAAACATGATCGAGAAAGTTACAGGGTTGCTCGGTACCTCAGGGAGAATGGTTTTAATATTATTCCCATCAACCCTAATTTTACTACATGGGAAGGAATTGCAACATACCCCAGCCTCATCGAAATACCACCTGAGATAAAGGTGGATATCGTTGATGTTTTTAGGAAACCTGAAACCGTGATTCCAGTTGTGAATGAAGCTGCCAAGATCGGAGCCAGGACCATCTGGTTCCAGGAAGGAGTTATTAACGAAACGGCAGCCAATAATGCAAAAAAGGCTGGTATGACTGTCGTTATCGATAGATGTATGATGAAGGAACATTATAAATCAAAGAACAGGAACTAATAAATAATCTGCTCATTTTCCGCTATCAGGTCGGGGTAGCCTAGCCCGGTAAGGCGATAGATTCGAGATCTATTGCTGTCTCAGCTCGGGAGTTCGAATCTCCCCCCCGACGCTCTTTATTTTTGCTGGGATAGCTCATAAATAATGACTTTTTCTTTAAGTTCTGTAAACAGGATATTTATTGTTGATGATAATGTACCTTTACTTTTTTAAGCAAGCTTTGAATGCCAATCGCTTTGAGTCAAGGAACACCATTTATTGCTGGGAAAGGGCCTGAAAATGGCAAAGACAGTCTGGAACGTCTTAGGGACGAGATTATTTCATGCCGGAAATGCGAACGCCTTGTTAATTTCAGGGAAAAAATAGCCAGGGAAAAGACGAAACGGTTTGTCGAACAGGAGTATTGGGGAAGACCAGTTCCTGGATTTGGTTCATCAGATGCAAGACTGGTTGTAATAGGACTGGCTCCAGCCGCACATGGTGGAAACAGAACTGGGAGGGTATTCACTGGTGATCTTTCTGCCAAGTTTCTGATGAAGGAGCTTTACGATGCGGGATTCGCAAATCAGCCAAATTCTGACAACATAGGTGATGGCCTAGAATTGAGGGATTGCTATATTCTTGCGGCTGTAAGGTGCGTACCACCGGACAATATCCCGACCAGAGAAGAAATGCAGAATTGTTTCCCGTTTCTCCAGAGAGAGCTAGATCTTCTGAAAAGTGCAAGGGCAATTTTACTGCTCGGGAAAATTGCTTTTGACTCCTATGTAAGGTACCTGAAATATTACGGGATTGGAATGCCTGCAAAAATGGTCTTCAGGCATTCAAATATCTATGATCTTGATGATGGCAGGAGAGTTTTCGCCTCCTTCCATCCAAGCCCTAGAAACACAAACACTGGAAATCTGACGCCAGATATGTTCAAAAAGCTACTTAACTCGATAAGAGAGTTTATTGAAAACGGCTGATGTTTGATCTGATTAGATACCACGAAAATCCCATCTGCTTTGTGCTATATGCTGAGCAGTTTCAGCGAACTCGTTGAGTTTCTCGCTATCTAACTGGAAACCACTCCATTGTTCCTCGTAGAGAAGATCCGAAACCATGAAAAGTGCTGATCCTCTGAACCCTAGTTTTCTGCACACTGTGAAAAGAGCGGAAGCCTCCATGTCAACGGTAAGTATTCCCATTTTCGCGAAAGCGTTGACCTCCAAGCTCGTCTCTCGATAAGGGGCGTCTGTGGTCCAGGTTCCTCCGCGGATAAGTTTCTTATTTTGCTCAATAAAAACCTGCTCAATAGATTTGTTGAGTGTTTTGTCTGGAAAGGCAAAGAAAGAAGGTTTTGCATAATGGTATGAAGTGCCCTCATCCCTTATGGCTCGGCTGCAGAGCACAAAGTCGCCTATATTCACTCTGGTGTTAATCGCACCCGCCGTTCCAACAATAAGGAAATCCCTTACACCGAGTGCACCAATCTCCTCTACGATTGTTGCCAAAAGGGGTCCTCCTGCATATGATCTGATCACCATGAGGTCGAGATCAACATTAATCCCCTCCATGAATGTTCCGCCATAAGGGAATTCATACTCTTTGAGAGGAATGCTGCTGTATAAAGCTCCAAATATCCTGTTTGAAAAAACAATTATCGCCCGTGATGGCATCCACATTCTACCTTGATGGAATGAGTTCATGTAGTCGGCAGCTGTAAATTTTGGTTTTGAGCGAAACTTTCGGGACAGTTTTGGGATTTGATACCTTTCCATCATATAGTGAATTCTTAATTTCAGATATATTCTACGTTAAAGAGTCATAAAGAAGAATCGCTCTAAATGTTACAGAACAGGATCTGCGTTTCCTTCATCCAACAGTATCACATCGGCTAAAAACCCCATTTGATTATCGTGCATATCACTCATGTTAGATCAACAGAATATTTATGTGAAATTTACGTGGGAGCATGAAAATGAGTCCAGTTTTAATAAACAGACTGCTGAAAGAATAAATATCAATGAAAGATAACGCCGAAGTAGCTGGGATAGCCTAGCCTGGTAAGGCGCAGGTCTGGAAAGCCTGTGCTCTCGTAGCTCGGGAGTTCGAATCTCCCTCCCAGCGTTTTCTTAATACAGACTGAATGCAGGTTCAAATGAATTCCTCAGCCCAAAATATGAGACAGTGATCTTTCCTAAAGTATTGCTTGGTGCATGATAATTTGAAAGTCATTCTAGCGTGACAGTTAGATTGAAAAAATAATTCAAGCTAGTATGACAGCATGGGGACCATGTTTCAGGATCAAACAGTTAGATGTGTTTTCGTGACACTCTCCTTTTACCCCATATGGTAGGACTCAATATTCCTGATAACAATACCCATATCTATTGCTGGAAAAGATGTCTCCGCAGCACCTTCTTCATTGTAGCCTTCTGGATAATGATGATCCAATACGTGCCGTCAGGATTATAGTTAAATTTTGTTGAGAGTTTTCCCTTCCCTCTCTTTTGAAAGCAGGTAATCCATCCTCTGATCAACTGCCTTCTGTATGGTTTCTATGTCATCATCACCCAGATGAGCGAATCTCTTCTGCATAGAAAGATAGTCGCGCACACTTACAGGTTTTGAAGGCTTTGTTACTTTCAATATACCGTTTGTGTATTCGAAAAGAGGAAAAATTCCCGACTGCACAGCCAGTCTTGAAATTTCGACGCTTTTTTCAGGTGGATAATACCAGCCTGTTGGGCAGGGAGACAATATCTGGATAAACTTTGGTCCATTTATTTTCTTTGCATTTTCTATTTTCCTGATCAGATCCTCTGGATAGGCTATGGTAGAGGTTGCAACGTACGGTACTCCCTGCGCAATCATGAGATCAGCAACTATCTTCTTTTGCTGTTTCTTGAAGTTTCTCTCTTTCCCGACAGGAGTGGTTGTTGTTTCTGCTCCATATGGAGTACTTCCTGATCTCTGAACACCCGTGTTCATATAGGCCTCGTTATCGTACATGATATAGAAGACATTATGGCCTCTCTCCATCGCCCCAGATAGTGACTGCAGGCCTATATCAGCAGTCCCACCATCTCCTGCAAATCCGACAACGTTCCAGTCCTTGTTGCCCTGTATATCAAGTGCTCCTCTCAGGCCTGAGATGACGGCACCCGTTGCTGCAAATGGTGTGTAAACCATCGGAACATCCAGCGTCCTGTTAGGCATTGCCCCTGGAATTACTGCCCAGCAAGCCGCCGGGACCGAAACAACAGTATGTTCTCCCATTGCCTTCAGTACATAACGCATTGCAAGGGTTGCCCCGCAACCATGGCATGCAGTGTGACCAGGCTCCATTAGCTCAATTTCAGGTATTGAAAATGGCATTTTATCTAACTCCTTTTCCATTGATGTAGTAATTCCCCTCTTTTCCTTTCTTTATCATGCTAAACATCTCCAGAAAATCATCAATTTTTACGTCCCTGCCACCCAAACCAGAAATAAAACCGCAAACAGGTATATTCAGATTACCGTAAAGCGCAGATCTGAGTTCTATTGCAGTAGAACCATGAGGTGCCATTGAAACGGATCTATCTAGCACACCGACTGCATCCAGGTTCGAAACGGCCTCAATGATTTCCTGATCAGGGAAAGGTCTGAAGAAACGCAGCCTTATCAAACCTACCTTTTCTCCCTCTTCCCTTAATTTATTAACGACATACTTTCCTGTTGAAGCAAGAGTGCCTGAAGCTATCAGTGCATATTTCGCATCATCCATTCTGTACTTCTCAATAAGACCAGAATAGTCCCTGTCAAATGTCTTTGCGAACTCTTTTGTCACTGCCTGGATCACACGTTTAGATTTCTTCATTGATTCCATGAAATCCATCTTCAGCTCCATGAAGGGACCGTCTGGTGGTGAATATGATCCATAACCCATTGGATTCTTCAGATCAATCCTGAACTTAAGATCCAGCTTGGGCAGGAACTCATCCACCTCATTTTGGTCAGGGATGTTGACCGGCTCAGATGTGTGTGATAATACGAATGCATCCTCCATACTCATCAAAGGAAGCATTACATCCTGCGACTCTGCTATTTTATACCCCATGATGATTGTGTCCAGAGCCTCCTGGTTGGACTCACAGTAAACCTGCAGCCAGCCGGTATCTTTCTGGTTCATGGTATCTGTCTGCTCTGACCAGATGTTCCATGGCGGCCCAATAGCCCTGTTAACCACACTCATAACAACCGGAAGTCTCTGGCCTGCGGTCCAGTGTAGCATCTCATGCATGTATAGAAGACCGTGAGAACTTGTCGCCGTATAAGATCTGACCCCTGCCAGCTCACTAGCGAAAACTGCTGCCATGGCACTGTGTTCGCTTTCAACCTCAACGTATTTTGATGAAAGTTCATCGTTTGATATCATCTCAGCCAGTTTCTCCACTATTGTTGTTTGTGGTGTTATAGGATAAGCAGAGACAAAACCAACTCTTGCCAGTTTGACTGCGATTGCAACAGACTCGTTACCGGTCATTATTGCATTGTATTTTGAAACAGCTTTCATCTCACGATTCCTCCTTTTCTTCAAGTATCATCTCGATGCATTTTTCCGGACATTCGTTGGCACAGATACCACATCCCTTACAGTAATTCATGTCAATGCTTGGTGCTTCCAGTTTCAGCGTCCTCTCGCTCGGGGCAACATAATTACCTCCATCGACAACGTCAATGCATGCATCTGGACAGAATTTCCAGCATATCATGCATCTTATGCATTTTGAGTAATCTATCACCGGCTTTTGCACCCTCCACGAGTCGGTGTGATTGGCCCTTGAGCTTACGTCTGCAAGAGGAGCCATAATCATTGAGCCCACCCCAACTGGACCGATTCGTATGCTTCCTGTGCAGCTAAGGCGTTGTCCTCCTTCTTGCTGGGTGAAGCTTCCTTAACTGCATACAGCGTGTCTTCAAGAGAAACAAAATTTGTGGCCTTTGCGAGGGCACCGATCATGGCTGTGTTGATGATTGGATTGGCCCTGTTGCCGAGAGATAACTTGATTGCAATCGAGGTGGCATCTATTGTTGCTACCTTATATCCATGAACTATACTCTCGGGATCCTTGCTTGTATTGACGATCATAAAGCCATCATACTTCAAACCGTTCATGACATCAGAAGATTGCATTACATACGAATCAAGAACTACGACTGCATCGGGCTGGTAAATCTGGGTCTTGAGCAGGATCGGATCCTTATCTATTCTTGTGAATGCGGTGACAGGCGCTCCCCTGCGCTCGGTACCAAAAAATGGAAATGAAACAACGTATTTACCTTCGTTAAACGCCGCCAGGGCAAGTATTTTAGAAGCTGTGACCGCCCCCTGACCACCTCTTCCGTGAAAACGTATTTCAAGCAAGATATCACTAATAGATTAAGCCTCTGTGTCTAATTACCATTTACGCTTATATATTCGGAACCTTCATTGAAATGGAAAAAGCCAATTTCCTTATCTGGTACGGCGTACAGGAGTTTGTAAATGCCTACGCACCTATTCGCTGTTTTTTGCTACTGTTTTTTTTAGTCGAATTAAGATCATGAATGGTATTTTCTTTCTGACCGTAGCCAGATCCGCCTGGTGTAAATATGATTACCTCGTCGCCCGGAGCCAGGTCTGCTGTAAACTTGCTTGGATATCTCTTCCTCTTTCCCTGATGAATTATATAAATCATCCCGGTTTTACCGCTTTTTCCTCCAGCAAGTGCATAAGGCGGGTTTACAAACCTGTCTGCAAGTATGGAGATTGTGCATGCTTCCCTGACCCTGAAGGAGCGTATGATACCATCTCCGCCCTTCCAGCGCCCGGCCCCTCCGCTGTGTTTCCTGATCTTATATGAAGTGAAAAAAATAGGGTATTCACGCTCTGCGATCTCAATTGGAGTATTCATGGTATTTGTCATATTGCTATGAACGCCAGATTCCCCGCTTCTACCCTTCCCTGCTCCATTCCCGCCTCCGATGGTCTCATAATATGACCAGGATTCACCATTACCCCTTGGCCCGCCCAACATCACATTGAACATTGTTCCCGATGAAGCGGATGGTATTTCTGTACCAGCACTTTCGCTGAGTGCGTGATGGACGACATCTGCTATTCTCTGCGTTGTCTCAACGTTTCCTCCCGAGACAGGATATGGCCTTTCAGGATTGAGCAAGGATCCTTCGGGGGCATAAACTTTAAGGATTGAATAAAGCCCGTCGTTTGTGGGAATTTCATTATTCATTGCGCTTCTTACTGCATATGCCACTGCAGAGAAGGTTACTCCCTTCACTGCATTTAGGGGTAGTTGCAATTCATCTGAGCTACCGGAGAAATCTGCAGTTATTCCCTCGTTTGAAATATCCAGACGAAGCTTTAAAAGTATAGAGGAATTTGTAGCTTCAAGCGTATCAGTCGCATAAAATGATCCTTTTTTCCAGCCTGATATCGCTGAGAGGGCGAGTTTTCTTGAATGCTTGATGGTTTCCTTCCAGCCATTTGAGACTGCCTTGGCTCCGTACTCTTCCAGCATCCCCCTGATTCTTGCAATCCCGGCTATGTTTGCGGCAACCTGTGCATTAATGTCGCCTGATGCCGTCGATGGTTCCTTGAAATTGAAAAGAATTATCGATAGGATCTCAGGATCTATCCTTCCCCTCTTTACAAGTTTTACAGGAGGTATTATCATGCCCTCCTGGAAGAGGTTTTTTGCGTTTGGGTTGAGGCTTCCAAAGACAGGGCCACCGACATCAACTATGTGTGCTTTGTTAACCACATAAGCAGATATCACATCTTCATAATACACGGGCGCCATCAGCATCACATCGTTGAGGTGAGTTCCGGTAATGTAAGGATCATTTGTGAGTATCATGTCCCCTTCACCCAGTTCAATGCGATTGGACCTGATCCACTGTAATAGATTCATAGAACCTATCTTGAATGAGCCAAGATGAACAGGTATGTGCTCAGCCTGAGCAGCTATTCGTCCAGATCTGTCAAGAATGGCACAGCTGTGATCCATCCTTTCCTTGATGTTTGGTGAAATTGCAGATCTCTTCAGCGAAATGCCCATCTCCTCTGCTATGAACTGAGATGTTTTTCCAATTAGTTCCCAGTCTTTTATCATTTATCCAGCACCATTCTTATCTCTCCGTGAGAACCGATAGTTGAAGACCAACCTGCTGGAATAAGTGTTGAAGTTCCGGGCTCGTCAATTATTGCAGGCCCTTTGATTGTAGATCCAGAAGGAAGTGAATCCCTGGAATAGACAGTAAGAGAGAGCCATTTGCCTGACTCCCTGGCCTTCCTTGTGTATGGTTTCCTACCTTTCTTCTGCATTCTTTCAAACCCAGGTTTCTGCCTTGATCTGATACCTGTTACCCTTATCTCTGATATTTCAACCTCTCTTGGAAGGGTGAAGCCGTAAGTTGAACGGTGAAGCGTTTCAAAGTCTTCCTTTATTTTGTCCATGGAAACTGAAGGGACCGGGATTGAAAGATCTGAGCCCTGGCCTTTATATCTGCAATCTGCACTTAGAAAGATAGAAATATTACTTCCAATAGAACGTATCTTTGCAGCCAGGTTATCATAATCTGTTTTCAGATCTGATGGAAAAGCCATTGATTCTTCATATTTCCAGTCTGCCTGGACTAATCCAATAGCACTGAACTCAGCAGGACTTGTGGGAATAATAACCTCCCTTGCACCAAGCAGTTCTGCTACTCTTGCAGCGTGCTGTGGGCCGGCTCCTCCGAATGCATAGAGGACGAAGCGGGCCGGATCAAGGCCACGCTCGTAAGTTACCAGGCGGATTGCCCTTGCCATTTCCAGATCGGCAAGTGAAATGGCTTTCTCGGCTATTTTCACTGCATCGCCGAGCTTTGAAAGCGACTCAAGCGATTTTTCTACGTCGAGCTGGGTAGTTCTCCCAGGACTTTCTCTGCTGATATAGCCCAGAACAAGGTTTGCGTCTGTTATAGTAGGTAGATCTCCTCCAAGTCCGTAGCAAGCAGGACCGGGATCGGATCCAGCGCTTTGCGGCCCTATATTAAGGCTTCCAGCATCGTCTTTCCAGATGACTGTTCCTCCTCCTGCAGATACCTCAGCAATATCGACAAACTGCGCCCTTACAGGATAACCTGTTCCCTTTATCATCCTGCCATGATTGGATGAGCCGCCGACTTCGTATTCTGCTGTAGTTCCAATCATGTTCCCAATTATTGCGCTGGCCTTTGCAGTAGTGCCTCCCATATCGAAACTTATAACGTTACTGTCACCGACAGCTCTGGCGAATTCATTTGCAGCTATTACGCCTGCTGTGGGACCGGATTCTATAATCTTTATTGGCCTTCTAACCGCATCTTGCAGTCTCATGACGCCGCCGGAATTGGACATCATGCTTACCTGCCTGCATCCAAATCTGCTGAGGCTGGTTGAGAGTTTCTTCAGGTAATCGGACATGATTGGAGACAGAGCAGCGTTAACGACAGCGGTAGATGTCCGCTCAAATTCCCTGGGTTCAGCCGACACCTCATATGACAGTGATACATGATCAAACATCCTTCTCAGAATTTTTCCGGCAAGTATCTCGTTTCCTGGATTCAAATAAGAATGCAGAAAACTCACAGCTATTGCATCAACCTTTTGAGCGGAGAGATCGACACAAATCTTTTCGAAAACTTCGGCACTCGCAGGTTTGATAACCTTCCCATCAGGTCCAGTGCGCTCATTAACCTCGTAACGCAAATTTCGCGGGACTAATGGCACCGGTTTTCTAAACTTCAGATTATAGATGGAGGGCCGGTTCTGCCTCCCGATCTCAATCACATCAGCGAATCCATATGTCGTCAGAAGCGCAGTTTTAGGAAGTTCCAGGTTATACTGCCCAAGAATTGAGTTTGTAGCGATAGTTGTCGCATGGATAACTTCATCAATATGATCAATACCTGCAGATCTGATGCCTTCAATCACCGCGTCGGCTGGCGCCAGAACAGAGGTGGAAATTTTAAATGTTTTCCTGATCTTGTTCCCCTGCATCAGCACTATGTCTGTGAATGTTCCTCCTATGTCGACAGAAATCGTTTGTCTATTCGTTTCAGCAGAAGGCATGATTCTCGAAGTTATATTTTCAAAAGATGAATGTTCAACTTGGTGCTTCACCTGCGTTCGCAGAAGCCAGAGATTTCAGTCTTTGTATTGCGAAATCTATATGCCCTTTCGGATCCATCTGAGAGTTGTGAATGCCCCTGATTGTTCCTTCCTTATCAATTATGAATGTCATTCTCGCTGGAATGAGGAAGCCTTTAGCGCCGTACGCTTCCCTGATCTTTTTGTCCCTGTCGCTTAAAAGCGTAAACTGAAGCTTGTGATGGTCCTTGAATGATTTCTGCTTCTCTTCGGAGTCGGAACTCACCCCGAGTACTACTGCACCAAACTGCTTTATTGAATCCCAGTTATCTCTGAAGCATTTGGCTTCTGCTGTGCAGCCTGGCGTTTCCGCTTTAGGATAAAAATAGAGCACAACAGCCGAATTCCCCCTGAAATCCGAAAGGCTTATCTTTTTTCCAGTCTCGTCTGTTCCGGTAAATTCCGGTGCTTTATCTCCTTCCTTGAGTACCATGGCACAACATATGGATGTTTTAGATAAAGACTTGCTGAACTAATGAGGTCACTGACCCGGCTTCATGGAAAGCACGGCAATTGCAGCCCCTATGGACGCAACTGCAATCAGGGTTAGGGAAATTGCAGATACATAAGCAGACTCAGTGAAGTGCGTCGTAATCAAAGTAAAAGGAGGTATTAGTGCCTGTAGAACGGATGTTATGGCAAATCCACTGAGCCTGGATGCCCGGAAAAAGAACAGATATGCCACGCCCATTGACGTTACTCCGGTCACGACCAGTGAAAGGAACGGTAAGAAACCTATTGAAGAAGGGGCCTGATGCACAATTGCCAGGCCGACAGCAAGGGCCACAATGCCGGGCCAAAAAAAAGTACCGGCAAGTGCATGAAAGGACCCCTTTACAGTGATCAACATGTTCAGGGTTAGGAAGAGAAAAGGGACTGCGAGCATTACACCAAAAAGGAGCGCAGAACCTAGAATCCCATTTACTGCTATTGTCTTACCATAAGCGACCAGCAATACCGATGCAGGTATCATTATGGCTAAAGAGAGGGAGAAAAGCCTGTAATCAAGCTTCATTAAGTTGATCTTCAATGCAATTGATAGTGCCGGTGAAAGGATCACGTCGCCAAAAAGCACTGCTATAGTGGTTATGACTGAACCATTCCTCTCTGTAGAGAGTATGATGAGAAACTGCTGTACAAAGTAAAGTGCGCCCGTAAACATGACTTTTCTGTCTGTCAGAAAATGCAGCGATTTTCTCTTGACAAGAAGCGGCACTATAAAGATAACTGAACCGGCAAGCGAGGGGATTGCAAAAATGATAATCTGAGAGTAGGAATAGGCATAAAATATCAATGAATAATAGGTGGACCAGATGAACGCCGCTGAAATTGCAAAGGCCGACCCAACAGCCTGTTCTGTCTTCGTATTGCCTCCGGAATCACCATGAAGCTATAAATGCTTCATACCCTATCTAAAATTCAGTTGCCGAAATCAATGATAGAAGAAGTATCATTTATTTTAGCTTGTTGCATTACTTGACCGTGGCGCTAGAGCGAGTTAGAGGTTTCAGGGATATTTATCCGGAGGATAGTGAACCCAGGAAGCGTATTTTTGAAGTTTCCGAGAAGGCAGCAGAAGTATTTGGCTTCAGGAAGATAGAGATGCCTTCTGTAGAACACATGGATCTTTACAGGATAAAGTCAGGAGATGAACTAGTGAGTCAGTGCTTCAACTTCCTGGACAAAGGTGGGAGGCAGATCACGCTCACACCTGAAGCAACGCCTACAGTAGTAAGGATGCTTACATCAAGGAAGGATATCCCAAGACCAGTGAGATGGTATAGCTTCCAGAAGTACTGGAGGTATGAAGAGCCTCAGGCTGGGAGACAGCGTGAGTTTTACCAGTTCAACGGTGACATATTCGGACCGAGTTCTGCTGAAGTAGATGCTGAGGTTATAGGTCTTGCTGCCTTCATTCTGAATGGCCTTGGCCTGAAGGGTCATTACAGGATACTCATAAATGACAGATACATAATGGAATATATCCTGCGTGAGAATGGAATAAAAGATATTGCAAAGGCTTTCACCATCATAGACAAGTTCAAGAAAACACCCAGTGATCAGTTTTCTCTTGATATTGAAGAACTTGGAATGCCAAAAGATCGCATAGGTCATTTCTGTGAAATGCTGGAAAATCTGACACCAATTGAGCAGGCCGAAGCGGTCATTCAAGGTGTTATCCATCATAATGGCAGCGATTCGCAGATACAAAGATTCGTTAGGTTATCTAAAATTCTTCCGGCATATTCTCCTGGCACTTTCTTCCTGGATCTATCGACTGTCAGGGGACTCGCATACTACACTGGTGTGGTCTTTGAGGCATTTGATGTGGAGGGCAAGTTCAGATCCATCCTCGGTGGAGGAAGATATGACAACCTTGCAGAACTATATTCAGGCCAGAAGATACCAGCCGTGGGGTTTGGAATGGGGGACGCTATCCTTGAGATGCTGCTGAAACACAAAGGTCTATTTGCTTATACCAAAAAGGAGCAGAAATTCTATGTAGCTACGCCAGACATGGCATATTACACTCCTGCTGTCATACTTGCAAACGAGATAAGGTCAAATGGCATTCCAGCTCACCTGAATATAAATGATAGAAATATGGGAATGCAGATAAAGGAGGCAAATAAGGAGGGAGCGACTGACCTGATAGTGCTTGGGAAACAGGAATTCGAAGCGGGCAATCTGACTTGGAAAAAGCTCGGCTCTGGAGAACAGGTCAGCATCACTTACGATTCTTTTATAGACATTCTGAGGAGTCGTGGATTTGGCGAAGCAGACTTCCCTGAAGTTTAAACTGCCATTTAGACTAGATCCAGAATTCCTGCTAAACGTAAGTCAGAATACCGCAGTGTGGTGAATAGTAGAACATTCAAAAACTCAGAAAAATTAGAGAAAGAGAGATGATCAAAGAAAAAAAGAAATCAATATAGTAGAAGAGTAACTGCGTTCTCCACATATCATTCGAAGCAGTTTTTGCAAATCTCATTCGCTTTTGATAAATCGGATTGCGTATTGACATTGAAGAATGCGTTTTTTGAAAATAAGCCTGCATCAATTCCAACAAAACCAGATCTTCGGAGCATATCACGCAGGTTAGTTCCCATCTCCAAACGACCTGAATAAATTGCAAAAAGAGGCTCCATTCTTCCGTTATTGTGGACCGGTACGATCGATTTTCCGGAGAAAGCAGATAGGATGATGTTCAAATCCTTTGGGGTGAAAAATGGCATATCTCCGGCGACAATCATGAATGAGTTGTTTGTCATACTTAGTCCATATACAAGCTCCATTATGTTTTCTGAATGATCGTACTCATAAGGAAAAGGAATATCCAGTTTGGATAAAATTACAACTTCTCCGATCTGGCTGAGCTTCTCTCTTACTATATCCAGCATTGGCCTTCCACAGATTTTCATCAAGTGCTTACCAGGGAGCCTTTCTGACGTCTTTACCGGGATATATGCTTTCATGCTACTTGATTTCAAACTACGATGTTAAATATGCTGCAATAGAGACAAAGTCATAAAGCAATATACATTATGCATATGTGATCTCTGATCCTAATCATGAAATGCAATCGAACCACATGTCTTGCGGGGCGCCCGAATATCTTATGTGCATCCACTGCACACCCGCTTCAAGGCTTTCCGAGACAGACATGAGAGGGTGAATCTCATTGAACCAGATAAGACAGCGGATGAACCGTTTTATGAACCTGATAGGTTACCTGGAGGCAGTTTCCAGGATCAATAAGTACGGGTGGAAGCCTATCGAAGATTTAAAAACCAAGGTTTCAGGAGCACTGGGCATGATCTCTGCGGAGGATGTCTTGGCGAAGTTACCGCTTCCTACTCGTGAACGAAGCCTAGTGGATGGATATGCAATCAGGTCCTTTGATTCGATCGGGGCCAGTACAGAAAACCCTGTTCATTTTAAAATAATTGGTAGAAAGGAAGCGGGAAGCGGGGCTGCGTTCAACATTTCTAAGGGAGATTGCGTCGAGATATATACAGGAGCATCACTGCCGGACTGCTGTGACTCAGTGATAATGGCAGAAAATGCAGTTCTCTCTCATGGAGGGATTACAATAAGTGAGGAAATATCCAAAGGATCAAATATATCGAAAGTCGGAGAAGACATAGGCAAGGATTTCCAGATCGTAAGGAGAGGAGATCGGATAAGCAGTTTTCAGATTACAGCAATGCTTTCTTCTGGAACTAAAAATATAACGGTGAAGAGGAGGATAAATGTTGGAGTTTTCTCCACCGGCAACGAACTATTCAGTTATTCCAAGGATAACATTCAGAATACAGCTGAAACAGCAATCAAGACCTTCTTTGAATCCAGATTCATGAAGATTTCCAGGCTTGGGAAATGTCATGACAGCATTGAGGAAATCTCAGATAAGGTAAAGCGATCAATAGAGGGACTGGATGCATTGATTATCACAGGAGGGACAAGCCTTGGACGATATGATCTTGTTCCTGAGGCTCTATCTGAACTGGCTGAAACTGTATTCGGCGGGGTACGTACCAGGCCCGGAAGGACAACTGCACTGTATTCGATTTCAGGTAAACCAGTCTTATCGGTGTCTGGATTCCCTTCCTCTGCAATAATATCCCTCTGGCTGTTTCTTCCCCATTACATAAAAGCAGTGACCGGCATGGACTATCAGGGTAGAAGAAGGAAGATACAACTTGCAACTGCGTTGCATTCAAAGACCGGTTACACTACGATTGTACCTGTTAGAACTTCGTATGATAGAATAGGGATGAAGGTATCACCGGTTTCAATTGGTGGGAGCGTAAGAATGATCGACATGCTGAATGCTGACGGACTCGTCATTGTACCTGATAACGTTGAAGGATATTCAGAAAATGATGCGGTGGAAGTTTACGAGGTGAACCAACCTTGAAAAGCGTATTCAGGAAACTGGTGGACTTTGACCTCGCTCTTTCACTCGTCAGACAGAATGTGCCGATAATACATGAAACTGAAAACGTAAGTATTCAGGAAGCGGCAGGCAGGGTGTCCGCTCTTGATATAACGTCCTCAAGGGACAATCCCCCATTCAACAGGGCAACAATGGATGGTTTTGCACTCAGGTCAGCCGAAATTTCGGGGGCCACAGAATCCTCACCAGTCAGGCTATCAATTCAGGATGAAGCACTGATAGGTGAACCACAGAAAGTTTTGCACCCCGGGAAGACCTGCATCCGAATTGCCACCGGATCCATCATACCGCTTGGGGCAGACTGTGTCGTTCCCATAGAGGATTGCGTTGACGAGTCAGATGCAGTTCAGGTGAAGATCAGACTTGAAAGGGGGAAAAATATAGCAGAGGCCGGGAGTGACCTGCCAGAGGGTGGACTGGCAGTCTCAGCGTTCAATGTCATTGGACCCAGAGAGGTTGCACTCCTTGCTTCTCTGGGAGTGTCTGAAATTCCTGTCACAAGAAAGATAAGAATAGCGATCCTTTCAACTGGAAATGAACTGTTGTCGCCGGAGAAACCCTACAGGCAGGGAAAGATATACGATTCCAATTCCTACATGATACAGGCAGAGCTAGCGAACTATTCGATCTTTCAGGTAGATAAGCTGGGGATTTTGAAGGACAAAAAGGATCTTCTGGACCAGAAACTGAAGGAGATTTCTAGATCACATGATGTTATAATCTTGTCAGGAGGCAGTTCAGCAGGGAACTTTGACATGGTATACAGCGCCATAGCCGACCTTCAACCCGGAATTATTTTCCATGGTGTAATGATCAAACCTGGCCTTCCAACAGTATTTGGGAAATCCGGGGATGCTGTCATAATAGGTTTACCCGGTTTCCCTGTTTCTGCCTACATGGTATTCAAAACACTCTTCCTGCATTCTCTGATAAGAATGTCAGGCTGCAATTCATCTCATCTGATGGAGAACGTGAAGCTCGCACGTCGTCTCGATCTGGAGATAGGGAAACAGAATTTAATTCCTGTGAGGATAGATCGTGCAGAAGAGATGGCATATCCCGTACAGGGTCTCTCTGGATCAATTTCCAGGCTGCCAAGCACTGAAGGGTTTGTTTCCATTCCTGGCACAACGAAATATATCGAAGTCGGGGAACAGGTGGGGGTTCATAGCTGGAACAGCATCATGGTCGGAGCGCGCGCCTCCCTGACAGGTAACATAGATAAATGGAACCTTAGCTTGATCCGAAACCTGTCACCTGAAGGAACATTATACCAGAAACCTGACGACGAAGCCATTCATAATGTAATTGAGGGGAGAACAGAAGGTGCATCACTGCGTGTCCAGGAATCGCTTGGCCTGAAACTTCCACTTGAATCCATTTATGGCATTTCATTGAGTTTTCTTGATATACATGCTGCCTCAAGATATTGCTTGATTCCGCTCCTGGATGGAGTTGAGATACCGATAGCAGAAGTTCCATCAATAGTTGAGCATGGCGCAATCGTTAATGGCCCAAGTCTTGGTTTTCTGAGAAAGATCTCACTCAAGGATGAGTCTCTGAACCTGTTTTTTTCGAGCATGACCAAAACCGCAGCCAGTTACAATTCAAAGTTGCGTGAGCCAAGGAAAATAGACCTGGTCCTTAGAGATGGTAAGAGATGCCTATCAATGAAGCACGCTCACATAGTAGATCTAATCCTCTCCATACCTGGATCAGAAATTGGAAAAAGGATCGCTAAGCTTGGCTGGAGAAAGATCTGATTGCCGGTCAATATTCACCTTTTAGGAAATAGCGGATCCGGTAAAACGACGACTGCTGAGTATCTCATTGTAGGCCTGAGGTCCAGAAACATCAGGACCGCCTATCTGAAGAATATCCCGCATGATGATGTTGCGTTCGATATGGCTGGCAAGGATACGGAAAGAGCGCTCAGGAATGGTGCAGTCCTATCTGTTGGACGCGCAAGGAGCGCTACTTTCATGACATTCGGCTCCAGTCTGGAACTGAAAAGTATAATTGAAATGACCAAAGCGATCTGCGATGTATGCCTGATTGAAGGTTTCCAAGATGAGATCAAAGAAATCAGGATATCCCTCTCAATCGCGCTGAAGCAGGATTCAAACCGATCCGGCCTGAGGAGAATTTTCATCGATAACGGAGATGGCTCTTCTGCTGAATTCGAATCATCTTCATCCTTTCAGGAAGCGATCAGTTATGTGATCCAACGAATAGAGAACATCCTTCAATCCATGTCGTAAATGCAGTCAGCCAGATCAAATGATTCTCTGGCCGTGCGAGTATACAGAGAACCTGTCTTCACGCACAAAGCAGGCAAGAGTGAGTCCAAGCGCCTCGCATGTTTCGATTGCGAGACTTGAGGGTGCAGAGATCGATGATATTATAGGTATTCCTGCAAAAGCCGCCTTCTGTATTATCTCAAAGCCAGCCCTACCGCTCACCTGCAGAACAAAATCATGATTGACCAGACCATTCATCAGCATATAACCAACAATCTTGTCGACGGCATTATGTCTGCCAATATCCTCCGCCACAGCTATGAGTTTACCCTGAAGAGTGAAGAGGGCTGCAGCGTGAATTCCGCCCGTTACCGAAAATATATTCTGGCGACTTCTCATAATTGCTGGAAGTAGCAAGATGGTTTCAGCCTGTACGGTGCATTCTGATCTCTGCATGCCTGATGTACGGAGAAATATGTCGTTGATATTTGCCTTTCCACATATTCCACAACTTGAGTTGACAAAGAATTTCCTCTGGATTGTTGAGAGATCAACTGGAAGTCTGTCTGGAACTAGAACGGTCAAAGAGTTGCTTGCCGATACCCCATTGGAATCGACCCCTTCGAATCCAAGAATATCTGATTTGGACTGGATTATGCCCTCGGAATAGAGAAAGCCTACAGCGTGGTAATCATCCATGCCCGGTGTCCGCATTATATATGCGATAAGGAAAGTTTGCATCGATTCGTTTTTTACCTTGATTTCAAGAGGCTCTTCAACAGTTACTAGATCTTTGGAAACACTGTGCCCAGAAGCGAGTGTATATCGTTTCACAGTTCTGGTTATAAGGCCCTTTCCATTATCCCGGGGAATCATTCCTGCTTCCTGCTTGATGTTATTGCACCGATTGTTGAGAGTATGACCCGAATACCGGCGCTAATATCAGGGTCCTTCAGTAGTGAACCAATGCGCAGTAGCCTGAGAGGTGGTTCCTTCCTGAAATCACGAGCATTCATAAGGGAATCTGCCGCTGTAATTGCTATACGCCTCATTAACTCCGGTTCTAAACGTGAGAGCAACATATATATGATCGATATATTCTGGATGAACCTCATATTTTCAGCGTTCAGCAGATCCGAAGTCACTATTTCCATGATGTCATCTTTTTGTGTCAGCATTGCTTTCACTAGGTCCAAGACACCTGATTCCTTAAATGAAGAGATAAGATCGAGGAGGGAATTGATCTCTTCAGAATGCTCCTGAAGCAATAATGCAAGATAATTTTCCTCTTTCTCATCCTTTTTCTGAATTGTGTCATTGATTAACTTTGCCATGTCAGTCATGCCTCCGTAGGATCGGAATAGTCACCCCTTTTCCATTTTATCTCTATATTTATTCCCTTCTGTGGAACCGGGCTGGTATTTCGGTGATTGTTTCTGGGCAGAGGATTTCCTCTTCCTGCATCTTCGATTTTCTCTATCCTTACAGGAAGTTCCTTATAGGATGGTGTATGTGTAGTCGGATCCATTAATCTGCTTGTGAGCCTGTTTATCGCCTCTTCGCCCGATCCGTTCATTGGAAGGTATAGCTCATGCCCCGACACCCTGTCTGTGACAAGAAGACTAGCCCTTGCATTGCCCCACTTAGAGATGATTCTGACCGTATCGCCAGTTACCAGGTTCCTCTCGGCAGAGAGTTCTGGAGATATCTCGAGGAAAGTTCCTGGGATCTGAGCCTTTATACCCGGTGTCCTGTAAGTCTCATTCCCTTCATGAAAATGTTCAAGCAGCCTTCCATTGTTGAGATGCAGATCATATTTCTTCTCTGGTTTAGGATTTTTCTTAAATGTGACTGGAAAGAACCTTGCTTTTCCGTCCTCAAAATTGAATCCTTCCCCATACAGAAAGGGAGAATCCTTTCCCTCTGCGGATACAGGCCATTGCAGGCTTTTGTATCCCTGCAGACGCTCATAATTTACGCCAGCAAATATGGGAGTGAGGGAAGCGATCTCGTCCATGACTTCTTTCGGATGAGAATAGGACCAGCCTGCACCCAGATTATTTGCAATATCCTGGATTATCATCCAGTCAGGTCTTGTTCCATCCAATGGGCTCAACACCTGATAAATACGCTGTATTCTTCTTTCAGTATTGACAAAAGTGCCTTCCTTCTCCAGGCTTGCAGATGATGGAAGGATGACGTCAGCATATTTTGCAGTCTCTGAAAGGAACATATCCTGAACAACAAGGAATTCAAGTTTCTCAAGCTGTTCTCGCACATATCCTGAATTGGAGCCTGTTTCAGCCAGTTCCTCTCCGATTATGTACATTGCCCTGATCCTGCCTTCCTCGATTGCCTCTATACATGTGTTATTATCATATCCAGGAGAATCAGGGATCTTGCAGTTCCATGCTGCTTCAAATCTTTTCCTTATGCTCTTGTCCCCTACATTCTGGTAACCTGGCAGGAATCCGGGCATAGCCCCGAAATCACTTGCTCCCTGCACATTGTTATGACCTCTCAGCGGGTATGCCCCTGTTCCCCTCCGGCCATAATTTCCTGTGACCAGTAAAAGGTTTGAAATTGCCGTTGAAGTATCACTCCCGCTCTGCTGCTGAGTTACTCCCATTGCCCACAGAGCGACAACATTTTTTGCATTGTGAATTGATTCAGCGACCTCTATCAATTTATCCCTGCTGATTCCTGTTGTTTGCTCAGCGAATTCCAGTGTGTAGGGCTCCAGACTGCGCCTGAATTCGTCAAACATGTTAGTTCGTGTGGAGATGAAAGCCGAGTCCATCCAACCCATGTCTATTATATATCTGGATAAGGCGTTAATCCAGATAATATCCGTGCCTGGTTTCGGATGAATAAAAATATCTGCCCTCCGGGACATCTCATGCTCTCTGAGATCAGCAACTATCAATTTCTGGCCGTTAAGCTTGTGTGCCCTCTTCACCCTTGCAGCAATAACAGGATGAGCCTCTGCCGTGTTTGTCCCTATCGCTAGAACCAGGTTGGCAGTGTATATATCATAAATGGATCCAGCGTCCCCGCCATAACCAACGGTTCGCCATAAACCTGTAGTTGCAGGAGCCTGGCAGAAACGTGAGCTGTTGTCCACATTATTTGTTCCAAAGACCTGTCTGGCAAGTTTCTGCATCAGGTATGCCTCTTCGTTTGTCCCCTTCGATGAAGCAATGAATTCTATCGCGTTGCCTCCATATTTTTCCTTGAGTTCCTTCAGTTTGGAAGATGTGTAATTTATAGCTTCTTCCCATGAAACCTTCCTGAACCCCCCATCTTCTCGAATAAGAGGCGTTGTAAGCCTATCGCTGCTGTTGACAAAGTCCCAGCCAAACTTTCCCTTTATGCAAGTGGATATACCATTTGCAGGAGAAATTGTTTGAGGCTGAACCTTTAGTATACTCCTGCCCACCGTCCACATATCAAATGAGCACCCAACGCCACAGTATGTGCACACTGTCTTTGTTCGTTTGATTCGGCTTTTCCTCATCTTAGCCTCAATGTTGCTGATGGCCATTACAGGTTTCATTCCGATAACGGGCTCAAGGCTCTTGACAGCTTCAATCATCTTGCTCTTTGTAGTAGCGGGTAGACCCGTCAGGTATCCAGCCTTCCCCAACATACCTTTTTCCATCAGTGCGTTTACAGGACAGACCGTTACGCAATGACCGCACGATACACATGATGAATCATTTATGCTAACACCGTTATCCCATACAACTCTAGGTCGATCAAGTGTCCAGTCGATGTGAATTGTTTCATTTACCTCTATATCCTGACATGCTTCGACACAGCGACCGCAAAGTATGCACTGATCCGGGTCATAAATGTAGAAAGAATTCGTGCTATCGACATCATAACCCTTTCTTGAGAAGGGATATTTCTGAAAATTTATCCCCAACGCATGCACAGTGTTGTGCAATGAGCAGTCTCCGTTGCTGTTTTCACAGACAGTACAATACATATCATGGTTTCGAAGTATTTTCTGTGTAGCCTCCACACGGAGATCATTCACCTTGGGGGATAAGGTTTCAATAATAGAGCCGGCGCGGACCTGTGTTGAGCAAGCACGTTTTATTTTGCCATCCACTTCAACGAGACAGATATCGCAACTTTGAAGCGGTCCTAGAGCTTCGTTATAACATATATTTGGCACGGTGATTCCAGCGGATATAAGGGCCTGCAAGATGGTCTGGCCATTCATGACGTCAAGTTGCTTTCCATCAATTTTGACAGTTACTTTGCTCTCTGACATCTGTACACAAACCACAGGGCAGACCTAAGTACCTGGACATAGGTAACGAAGTGACCCGTATGAAAGTAACCAGTTTATCTATTTAATTTTTAACGAATGTATCGTGAAGCGGAAGTGACCATATGATAGAAAAGTAAGTATCAGGCATGACAGGTGTTTTCCGTAAGTCGTTTATCGCTTATTGCAATAGAAGGAGCCTATCAGTGTCGAATACATAGAATAGCCAAAAATTTATTAATATAACAACACTCGCTTAATAGAAATGTCTATTGCATTTGTTCTTGTAAGTACAGTTCCTGGAAAGGAGATTGAAGTTTACAATAAGATCTCAGGCATTAAGTATGTTGTCGAAGTTCATCCGCTTTTTGGGGAATATGACCTTATTGTCAAGATCGATGCAAGCGATTTCAGTGAACTTGGTAAAATAATCATTGAAAAGATTAGGACAATAGAAGGCGTTATAGACACTAAAACATTAACGGGAATCAAGCTATGAGGTTGGAATAAATATGACAGATTTTATTTGGAACTGGGATGTTTTTTTTGGAGTTGTACTTGCTCTTCTTGCAATAACCTTGGTATTATTGGGGATTCTTACTGCTTACTTCGGTAGCGGCAAGAGCAGAGCAGTTGGAGTTGTCCTTCTGATCGTTGGGCTTGTAGTGGGCCTCGTAACCATATTCACCAAGAACCTGATCGGGTTGAACAGCGGAATACTTGAGACGATTGTTATTCCCACTTTCTTCTACGTCATAGCATCTGTCGTGGGTGTTGCAATTGGTCTTCTAATATTCCTCGGCGCTATAATGAAAACCTGATTCTTTCAGGTTGCATAAATAAAAAACTAATTGAATCATATTAATTTTTTAATATGAGGTCAAAATATATCAGCGTTTTCATTGTTTTGATGATTTGATCTTTGCTGTCGCCATTTTCTCGATCTGTTCGATGATGGTACGGTCGCTGGAATTCAGCACTGCTGATCTATCTAGACCAAGCCTTTGCCAGTACTTGCTGAAAAAATACTGCAGGTTGAAGCTATCAGGGCTCATAAAGTTCAGATTAGACTTCACCCACGCAGCCATATTTCTAGATTCCTCATCCGGATTTTGCTTGATTCTGCTTAACGCGTCCATGTTTCCGGAAGGTGGTTTTATTCCTACCTGTTCTTCTGTATCTTTTGATTCTGCGATAGAATCAAAGACATGCATAAAACCATCTTTAAGAAAACCAAACCTTGCAGGCAAATTGTCATCCTGATCAGATCTGGAAGTGCGATCATCAGTGTATATGATCAGAACGCCAAGGCTCGAAGCAATTGAAAGAAAATCTGCTGCCGTTCCAATGTACCTTATTGCATGCGGGCCTGTGAAGAGATCTCCGTCTTCTGTAGAGTAAAGCTTGAATTTGTTTCTGATATCTGCAAAGGTCAAATTATCCTTATTTGCTTCTGTCATAAAATCAGATTAAATTCTACCTTAAACTCTTTACCTTTAGATTCGTGCAAGGCTTTTCATGTTATGAGTACATTTCAGTTTCTGGGCACGCCAGATATCATCCTATAGTAGTGCCCTTAGTTTTACCTGTACTACATATGTTAAGATATTCGTTGATGTCATCTCCCCTGATTACGTATATCTTAATCGAGGACCTTTTAGATATAACGAGTGATGTGAGATCCATGAATACGCTAGGTCCAGCCCCAATTGATGAAACAATACTCTTCTTAATTGCATCCTCGTATGAAAGCGATGAATATTTCTTTGCATCCCTGTTCTTTGCCGGGTCTGAATCGTATACTCCATCCACCGAAGTACCGTTTATCAATATACCGGCACCGATTCTTTCTGCCAGCAATGCAGCCACAGTGTCCGTTGTATGTCCGGGTTCAGTCCCGCCCATTACAACACAGCCGTAAAGGCTTATCATTTCAGCCGCATCGTTTACCGTTGTCGGAATCTTTGTATTAACGTTGTCCAGAAAGGAAGTAAAGGAAAGTGCATTCATTCTTGTGGCATATATTCCTATTTCATCCAGAACGTTGTCGTTCACCTTTTCCGGTCTAAGTGCATTTATGTATGATCGGGCCAGTGTTCCTCCACCTACAACTATACCAATCTGATAGTTTTTCCTAAGGTCAGTTACTGTTGCAGCTAGCTTTTGGATGAAGCCTATCCTTAGAGGATTGTCTGTAAAGACGGAACCGCCGAGTGAGATTACAAGCTTGTCCATTGATTTACTCTGGTTAAGATTAAATATGATTATAAATTTTCCACACGAATGGCAGGCGATGATTCACAGATAAAAAGATACGAGTTCAAGAAGGCGCTTCGTGAACTTGAGGAACTTAGAGGGAGAGGCACCGAACTCATATCACTTTACGTTCCTCCCGGCAGACAGATATCTGACGTGGTGCAATATCTTCGGGAAGAGTATTCTACTTCTTCAAACATTAAATCAAAATCTACGAGGAAAAATGTCCTTGCTGCAATAGAGTCGATAATGTCGCGGTTGAAATACTACAAAGCCCCACCAGAGTCGGGCTTGGTCTTCTTTGTGGGACATATCGCAACCAGGGGCGATCAGACAGAGATGTATACCAAGATAATAGAGCCTCCAGATCCTATTCAGACATTCATGTATAAATGTGACTCTGTTTTCCACACAGAACAGCTTAGGGTCCAATTACAGGAAAAGGATATCTACGGTCTGATCGTAATTGACAGAAAAGAGGCTACGATTGGTTTTCTCAATGGAACAAATATACAGATGGTGGCAAATGAAGAGTCCCTTGTTCCAAGCAAACATCATCAGGGCGGCCAGTCCTCCAGGAGGTACGAGAGGCTCATAGAAATAGCTGCTCATGAATATTTCAAGAAGATTGGAGAAATAGTGAACAATGCATTCATGCCAGTTATAAGAGATATAAAGGCAGTATTCATAGGAGGACCGGGATCTACTAAGAACTTCTTCTTCGAGAAAGATTATCTCAGGAATGAGATAAAACAGAAGGTCAAAGATTTATTCGACCTTGGTTACACAGACGAGACCGGACTGCGTGAACTTGTAGAGAAGGCAGCATCCTCCGTGAAAGACATGAAGATAACGAGGGAAAAGGACCTGATGAACAGGTTCATGATGGAGATAAAGAAGAGTGATGGTGGCCTCGGTGTCTATGGCCTTCAGTCCGTCCTGCAGTCGCTTGAGAATAAATCGCTTGACATTCTCCTGCTGTCTGAAGGACTCAACCTGAACATGATTGAGTACACCTGCCCAAACTGTGGCTACCATGGAAAGGAATACAGGAAAAGCCCTGATGGTTTAAAATGCCCAAAGTGCGGCTCTTACGTTAACATTACGAGTCAGGAGGATCTTATAGAAATACTGTACAAGATGGCAAATGAATCCTCGACGACAGTTGAACTCATTAGCGAAGAAAGTGATGAGGGAAAGCTCCTGATAAGAGCATTCGGTGGTGTCGCTGGAATACTCAGATATGTAGCAGGCGCGTCAGTCCCGCAGTGATCAGGGTTTCTTGCTTGATACTGCGGAAAGATCTACTACGACAACGTCCTCGGTGGATCGTATTCGCTTCAATGATATCACATACCGACCGGACCCATCTCTTTCAATTGCCTGTATAATGGAACCCTCTGCAGGTTCTACAAGCAGGTTAGTAACTTCACCGGATTCAAGGTTTGCAACAAGGTTGTCCAGCTTACCGATAAGCTGGCCCGTTGTCGTAACTACAGATTTCCCAATAATGTCTGTGCTGAATTTTCTGTTTTCCACCGTATCTCTCCTTATAATGGGACTATTGGTATAGCCCCAATTCCTCCACCTGTCTTCTCTTTTCCTGAACAGTTTTTCCCATTTCCTGTGCTATAGTCCTGTAGAATTTCAGAACATTCTCGTCAACCGACGGCCTTATGACGCGCATAGCATCCAGGAAGTTCTTTTGCGATACCTCAGAAGCATCCGGATTTTCTCTGTAAGCCATCATGCCTGCCTCACGGCATAGATTTTCAAGATCGGCACCTACATATCCATCGGTCTTATCTGCAAGCTCTTCGAGGTTCACGTCCCTTGAAAGTGGCATGTTTTTAGTGTGTACTTCGAATATCTTCATCCTGCTTTCTCTGTCTGGAGGCGGAATGTAGATCATTTTGTCAAACCTGCCAGCCCTGACGAGGGCGCTATCAATTATGTCAGGCCTGTTTGTTGCTCCAATAACAACTACACCCTGGAGGGTTTCTATTCCATCCAGAGTCGTCAGAAGCTGGTTAACCATTCTCTCTGTCACTCCGGAGTCACCTGCGCTTCCACGACGGGGTGCGATCGAATCTATCTCATCTAGAAACACTATACAAGGTGCTACCTGTTTAGCTTTCTTGAATATTTCCCTTATGGCCTTCTCGCTTTCTCCCACCCATTTGCTGAGGACCTCAGGACCTTTTACAGAGATGAAGTTTGCCTTGCTTTCTGTCGCTACAGCTTTAGCAAGAAGTGTCTTACCTACACCTGGAGGACCATAAAGCATGAATCCCTTCGATGGCCTGATACCAAGTTTCTTGAAGACGTCCGGTTTGAGCAATGGCAGTTCTACGGCTTCCCTGAGTTCACTCTTGATGTCATTCAGTCCGCCTATGTCAGTCCACTTAACATTGGGGATCTCAGCAGTCACTTCCCTCAGGCTGCTTGGCTCTATCAACTTGAGAGCCTCCATGAAGTCGTCTTTCCTTACGGCCATCTTCTCAAGAATCTCCGCAGGTATGGGCTTGTCAAGATCAATTTCAGGAAGGTATCTTCTGAGTGCATTCATCGCAGATTCCCTGACGAGGGCCGCAAGATCTGCACCCACAAAACCGTATGTGTATTCTGAAATCTCATCAAGAAACTCATTCTTTTCCTGTTCAGATATTCCCATTGGCATTCCTCGTGTGTGAATTGACAGAATTTCTTTCCTGCCATTCTTATCCGGAACACCGATATTTATTTCCCTGTCGAATCTGCCAGGTCTTCTGAGAGCAGGGTCAACCGCATCAATCCTGTTGCTTGCTCCTATGACTATCACATGCCCGCGCTCCTTCAATCCATCCATCAGGGTAAGAAGCTGTGCAACAACCCTTCGCTCAACTTCACCCTGGACCTCTTCCCTCTTCGGAGCAATCGAATCTATTTCATCAATGAATATGATAGAGGGGGCAGATTCCTCTGCTTTGAGGAATATTTCCCTCAGCTTCTGCTCGCTCTGGCCATAATACTTGCTCATTATTTCCGGTCCATTTATAGAGAAAAAGTTTGCTCCGCTTTCGTTCGCGACAGCTCGGGCTATAAGCGTTTTACCCGTCCCTGGCGGACCATAAAGAAGCACTCCCTTTGGTGGATGTATGCCAAGTCTTTCAAAAAGCTCAGGATGCTTGAGTGGAAGTTCAATTATCTCCCTGACTTTTCCAAGCTGATCCCTAAGTCCACCGATATCCTCGTAACTTACCCTGGAAACGTCCTCAAGAACCTCAGACGCGGGTTCTTCGCGTATCTCTACCTTTGTAGTTTCACCCACTTCAATCGGCGTTTTGGGTGGAATTGTTTTTATTACCTTGAAAAGCAGCCCAGAATGACCTGCTAGCGTTAGTCCGGGCACGCTTATATTGTCCTGCTCGATCATCGGTCTCCTGATGAGTGCCTTCTGGACAAACTCCTCAATGCCTTCACCGAACTTTAGCCTCTGATCCTTCCGTATGATCGGCGCAAGCGTAACGCGCTTTGCCTCTTCGGCAATAACTCTCTTAACTTTGACTTTATCTCCGATTGAAGCGCCGCAGTTGTTTCGCATTACACTATCGATTCTAACAATACCCCGGTTCTCGTCCTCGGGCCTTGCGCGATAGACACGTCCCACAGTCTTCTTTACCTTTTCGATCTCTACGACATCTCCGATCTCTGCTCCAAGTGACATCCTGGACTCCTCATCCAGTCTTACCCTTGACATGCCTGGGTCAGTTGAGTTTGCTTCTGCTACTCTTAAAGTAATGCCGCTATCTGATGGCATAGTTGTAGACATTAAAAGAGAGTATTTTAAAATATTGTGAAAAGCAAAAAAGGATCGGTTCACATATTATTTTAGATCATATTGAAAACATTGATCAGTTCGAAGCTACCCAGTCCCTGTTTCTGGCGAGAGTAAACGCCGCAGCGAATGGAAAAATAAGCCAGATGATTCCTACGATCAGGATCTCTGAGAATGAGACACCGAGGGTGGAGAAATTTACGCCAATAATATTCCCTTCAAGATATGTAGTGACTATATTTGCATATCCGATGGGTGAAAATGCGTTTATGATCAGGTAAGCGTGAGAGTAAGGAATTGTTCCTGGAACAAGACCCAATGCCAGTGGAAGCAGCAATGAGGAGAGAGTAGACCAGAATAAGACAAGTACGATGTAGAAAACTATCGATATGCCGAGGACAACACCTGTGGATTTTGTCAAATGTGATACGAAGTAGACGAGCCCGATGAATGCGGTTGCTATCACGAAATATGCCCAAATTATGTCAAGCACCTGGTATGCAGGCAGTAATACACCAGTATATCTTGAACTGAGAATGTCAATGACTGCAATACCTCCGCCCAGAGCGATAAGCGAAACCACAACGTTTGAAAGGAACCTGGAGGTTATCAGTCTTCCTCTAGTTACCGGCCTTGATAGGATTGATTCCATTGTTCCGTTTGTTTTATCCTTAGCGTAGTATAGATAGGCAGAGAATATCGCGAGCAAAGGTATCAGAAAAGCAAAAAGTTCAGAGATAACCGCTAAAAAGCCGATAGTCACCAGTGATGTACTTACATTTAAGTAAAGATATAGTTCGGCTGATTGACAAACAGTACCAGTTGAATTTACCAGGTATAGTTCGAAGAGCCCTGTTCCGTTGTGGACACCGACATTTGCGGGAACTACGGTATACGAAAAGTTATAAAGAGTTCCTAGATATATTAATCCTTTTGTTGAAATGTTGGTTCCCGGAGAGGCTAAATTTGTAGTTTTATTGATAGGCTTCGCGTATAAGGAAATTGAGGGTGCATTTGATCCATCATGCCCGACATAGAATATAGCAATAGATCGGTTTGAACTGCTTGATTTCTGTGCAACGCTCCAGACCTCCACGGTGCTACCATAAATAGTACTGATTTTCGAATTGCTTGAATTGAAATAATACGCTGTTCCGGTAGTTGCAAATCCAGAGTCTATCGAACTGCTACTATAATTATAGGCGAAATACTCAAATCCTTGCACTGTTAACGTAGTCTGGTTAAGTACGACAGGTATTGTAGCATTGAAAAAGCCATGTGAATCAGAAGTACCGTTGTAATAGGAGCCATTGTAGCTGACACTTACCGGCAGCCCGGATATACAATCTCCATATTGATCTGTTGCGAGTACAGCAACGTGTAACGAGTTGTTTTTATAATATCCCATCGAGTTCAGTGAGTTGTTTGACCCAGAGGCTGAGCTGGAGACGCTGGAGACCGTCCCAAATACGAGACCAACAACAACGGAAAACAGTATTATGACAATGATCATTGCTACACTGAATTTTCCGGTTACTGTTTTTCGGAAATCGAAAAAGAAAGCCCGGCCAAGTCGACTGCTTTTGTCTTCACGCAACGGAATCACCCACGAGTGAGAGGAAATATCTCTCCAGCCCTTCCCCGGAAATATCAAACTTTGTAACAATGTATCCGGCCCTTGCGAGATCACCGTTCAGGAGCCCTGCCTTCTCGTACGAAACCTTCAGGTCTCTAACAAGAAACTCTGTGCCAGATTGATCAACATCACCATATTTTTGAAGAATCTCGATCATTTTTGCATCGGGATTAGAAACCACGATCCTGATTGAGCTTGCTCCAAGAGAGGGGATCTCAGATCTTTCAAGTATCTTGATTATGGAACCCTTTTTTATTATAATCACGCGGTCCGCTATGTTCTGGAGCTCGGATAGAATATGCGAGGAAAGGAAAACTGCTTTTCCTTGTTTTTTCTGATCTAGCATAAGCATTCTCATGCTTCTCACGCCCTCCGGATCCAGCCCGTTGAGAGTTTCATCATACAGGATATTTTTCGGATCAGTTAAAAGGGCAGAAACAATTGAAAATCGCTTTTTCATTCCTTGTGAATATGTACGCAGTTTCTTGTTCCTTGCGTCCCAGATGTCAAAAGTCTTCAGCAGCGTCTCGATCCTCTGATCCGTCTCATTTTTATCCATGCCATAAAAGCCAGCATAATAATGCAGGAGGGGGATCGCCTTCTGTGTGATGTCAAAGTTTGGAAGTTCTGGAACGATGGCAAGGTTCCTGGAAGCCGCTATTTTGTCTTTGACAATATCTTTGCCGTCTACCTTTACCCTACCTGAAGATGGAACTATTATTCCAGATATTAGCCTGAGTGTCGTGGTCTTGCCGGCACCATTCAGGCCTGCAAAACCCACTAACTCTCCATCATTTATCTCAAATGTAGCACTCTTCAGAGCAGGTTCAAGATTCCTGCCATATATTTTGGTAAGATTCTCTGCCGTTATCATCGGTGACCTTATTAATCAACAAGAATACTTCACTCTTTATAATTGTTTTAGGAAATTCCCTTTTATATACTTTAGAAATCCTAAGGTTATGGAAAAGCACGATGTTATTATTGTTGGAGCCGGTATTTCCGGCCTTTCTACCGCCTACTATCTCAAGCAAGAAAATCCAGATCTCGATATACTTATAATAGATAAGGCTCAAGGTTATGGTCAGGGTAATACGGGAAGGAGCGCGGCTGGCTTCAGGGACATGTTTTCCTCAAGAATCAACCGCTTACTCTCCTCCTCTTCGATTGCATTTTATAAACATGTCCAGGAGGAACTGCACCATGAACTGGGAATGAAATTTGTCGGTTATCTATTCCTCGCTGCAAACAATGAAAGGGGCAGAACTCTTGAAAGCCATGTAAAGAATATTTCCGGAACAAGAAGAATAGAAAAGAATGAACTTCGAAAATCCCTGTCCATTGGGGATCTGGATAGTGAAACCGCAGATATGCTTTCCCTGGATCCTGCAGAGTTTGGGCTATTTGGTGTGAACTGCGGAATCGTTGAACCGGATCTAATCTGCGACTTTTATTATAATTCGCTCAGGGAAAGCGGCGTGGGATTCTCATTTAGAACGAACGTCCAGAAGTTATCTCTTGATCCAACAAAGAAACTGGATTTTCCAGGCGAACCTTTCCTGTGGCAGGAAAAGTTTATCGGATCGCTTGAAACATCAAGTGGACAATTCTCAGCAGACACGTACGTTATTGCCACCGATGTCTGGTCAAATTCTCTCCTGGATCCGTTGGGTGTTGACAGCCATCAGAGACCCAAGAAAAGGCAGATTTTCCAGATATCTGGTCCCGCGGTAGAGAAGCTGCTTTTCACCGATTCATTCACAGGATACGGCTTGATACCATTCACTATCCTTCCTTCGCATGGAATATATCTCAGACCTGCAATGAAGGAGAGGTCACTCTGGATTGGTGTTTCAGATGACATAGGAAGGGATTTTTCTTTCGTGGAGGATCCGGATGCTGATCAGGATTTCTATGAATCAAGTCTCTATCCAGTGCTTTCAGCGTATTTTCCGCAGCTGAAAGACTCAAAAGTCACCTCAAAATGGGCCGGTTACTACTCCTACAACACGATTGACAAGAATCCGTATATCTTCAGAACCATGAACGCAGTTATTGTTGCTGGAACGAGTGGCAGCGGAATCCTGAAGGCAGATGCGATAGGAAGAGTTGCCTCTGGGTTGGCACAAGGAAAGGATACCGCCACCCTGTATTCAGGCGAAAAGATCAATATAAACGACCTGGGTGTGATTGGCAGAAACGTTGATCCTGAACATATTGTCCTATAGGCAGTCGATTTCAGAGCACTGGCTTGCCATCGGAGCCGATGAAAATTCTCAGCAAACCTGATCTTGTGCCTCTGGCCTTGACACTAATATAAGATTTGGCGCCGTAGACTTTCTCGAAATACCGGGCAAATTCAGATATTTCGTTCATTTCTATGGCAACAGATGAAACCTCAAGTGATGATCCCTCAACCTCAATAATCTCGTATGCACCAGATTCCTGCACGTAGGATCTGGCATAGTCTATGAGCCTGCTTTTTGTGCTTTTATCGCTCTTGACTGCATACTCCTCGGGCACACCAAAGTTCATTCTTGTCGAAAAGTCCTCAAGCGATCGCTCAACTGGAGGCAGGCCTGCATATCCATTCTTGAATGTTTTATGATGGCAGGATTCGCATAGTGTGATCAGGTTCATGAAACTGTCGGACCCCGAGTCCTTCCTTGGTATGATGTGATGAACCTGCACGTCGAGATGAACGTTTCTCATGCTCGCAGAGGAAGTAAATGACTTCAGCGAAGACTTTCCGCAGATCCTGCAGGAATAGCTGTCACGGGCAAGAACTGCACGTGACATTTTAGCCCATGGAAGCAGAGATTTTCCAGAATCCCCTCCTGGAAGAAAATCATAAACATGCTCGAGCCCTGCAACCCTTTCGGCTGCATGTAGTTCGGAAACTGTCAGCCTGGGTATTTCAGAGTAAAGATTCGGTATATTCATATGCTCATATTCATGAAATCTGAGAAGAAGCCTCTTGCCCGTTCCTTGAAAGGATCGGAGTTATGTTGAACATTCTTGTCCATTATTCTGCCTCGAAGATAGTAATCGCTTTCACCTTCCAGGAATTCCTCCAGCAATTTTATGTCACGTGACATGACAAGAACGCTTGGGCCAGTGTCAGTGGTGAAGTAGAGGCCAGGGTTTTTCTTCCTGAAAGCAACGATTCTCTCTATCAAAGCCAATGAATCTTCTGTTTGCAGTATTTTGCCCACGGACATCAGCAGAGAGTTAAGGTTAAGCATTTCCTCCTCCGCTCTCAACATAAGGTCATCAACAGGAAAATCATTCTCTACAAGCCTTTCAATGCTTGAGTACTTGTTCTCAAGCCATGCAGGATATTGCGGCGAACTGACCGAAGCTTCATGCATCTGGTTGGTTGAAAAATTTGCGAATTTAGGAAATACAGCAATACTTATTGCGCTGGGATTGAACTTAATGGGATGAGCATAACAGTCCTTTTCCTCTATACCTGGAAAGGAAGTCCACAGGGACAACCCACTAATTGATGATCTTGTGCCAGATCCGGATACAAACTTCGCAAACCTCGAAGTCAGGAGCTCAATACCCTTTATTTTTGACCCGTAGATGTTTGACACAAGAGAACGGGAAACTGCCGCAGCAACAGATGATGATTCGCTCATTCCTTTTGCCTTGATGTATTTTCTTTCTCTTTCTACATAGAAGATGAATGATCCTTTAACGCCTGTTATTCGCCTGAATATATCAAGTGCCTTCTTTGCCGTCGTAGTGCGTTCTTCGGAATAACTACCGTCAAGATGTACCAGGTCACGACCATTCTCCTTTATGTAAAGGCAATATGAGCGTGTTATGGAAAAATCCGTGCAAAAGGAAAGAGAAGGGGAGTAAGCAATCTTCATCTCCGGATTGAAGTATCCTATAAATTTCTCTATGGCCTTAACGGGATGACCGGAGCCGAATGTTATCCTTCCGTCTTCAGGTTGCGGTTCTATTTGTGGAAGAGGCTGGATTAAGCCCTTGTCGTTGAGCTTTGAATAAATTCTCTTTCCTTTGGACATGAACTCATCTATCAGGAATGTGTCCAGTGAAATCACCTACCTTATCCAGTATTTCATCCCGAGTTCTATGGTAATCGAGGTTATCGTATGCGATGATGCCAGCATCCTTAAGGTTCCGCAATGTATATGTCATTATTACCCTATATTCAAAAAGGTGCGATACCAGCCTGCTGCCAGGGGAATTGTAATGAGTGAATTCTTCCCTTTCGTTGAGTCTGTTTGCATGAAGTTTTTCGTCAGATAGGTAGAGGTACAGGGGCAGCAGATCCTTGCTTGAAAAATCCCTGATGAATTGAGGCAGAAAGTAAAGTAGCTCAATTATCATGCTTTCACCGTTATCGATTGCCCTTGAGATAACTCTGTGCAATCCTTTCCAGAGTAGGTTTCCCTGCTTCAAGTATCCCCTGATTATATTATCCTCATTCATGGGGCCAAAGTCTTTCCAGGAGTCATATACGCTGTATTTCAATGGATCATTATCTTCGAAAGAATACGCTCTTAGGAACTCTCTGAGATAATCACCGGACAGGACTATGTTAATTCCCAACCTGGAGGCAACATAACCAGAAATAGATGTTTTCCCAACGCCTGGAACGCCGCCAATAAGTATTATTTTTGCTCTATCCATCAGATATCCCCCCAGGATTTCATCAGATCTCTGGAATCTATTATTGTTGCAACTCTTGACATAATATCCACTGACTCATAAAATATTCTCTCTGAAAGAGATGAAGATGCATCTGATATCAGGTATGGTTTCCAACCGAGACGGATTGCACCAAATACCGACGCGATGACATCCATTTCAATAGGCATACCAAATATGCAGACTGCAGATCTGCCTGAGAGCTTTATCTTATTGACCAGATCAAGTGATGTGAACGCATCAAGACCGTCGTATGTTATGTAATCGTTATTCGAAGTCGAAAGGACATGCTTATACCTTTTGAAAAATTCATCATCAAAGGATGAGATATGAATGGAATTAACTCCGTCCTGAAAGGTGAGTGCTTCACTTCTTCTGCAGAAAATTGCTGGAATTTCTCTCTTGCGGGCCGCCTCAAAAATGTATTCAAAAGCAGTCACTACTTCGAATTTTGTTGATATGACCTTGAAATTTTCTGCTTCGGGATTGATTGCCATGAAAATCGTGTCATCAGGTCGAATCTTCAAGTCTTCATGCATGTAGAAACGTTATTCTATGGAATTAGTTTAATTCTATGCAAGAGTGTTGTAATGCTCAACAGATACCGGATGAAAGCTAAAATTCTGCCACAGGACATATGAAAATGCCTAATTTGTATGATGAACCCATTAAAATGAGATTTTTTTAAATAAAACGGCAAAAGTAATGACTTTTAAAATACCAAACAATTATACCCCTATTGCAAAGCGGAGGTTGTCGAGCTTGGTCAAAGGCGATGGATTCAGAGTCCATTTCTGTAGAGATTCGCCGGTTCAAATCCGGCCCTCCGCATTTTGTATAAATTTGTAATGGAGGAGTGGGTTTTAGGTAAGCAACTGTTTGCATTTTACCCTATAGATTATGAATCCTTTCTCTTTACCTTTGAACCCATATCTAACTTCACTTGCCGTATTATTACCATATGTGATCGAATTAAGTATTTCGTTATCATTTTTGACCGTTATTAATCCGGATTCACAGAATTACCTCCTGATGACAACGTATAAAGAAGGAGAATCAATTATAGTTCCAAGTTGTTAGCCATATGAATGCGATAGAATTACAGGAGAAAATGTGAAGTTATTTTATTCGTGTACTGGCTTAATTCAATTAAGTAGAGACACAATCCTTTTCATCGATGTTATAATGCAAAAGCGATGATCAATCTTGCTCGAGTTTATGAAGAGAAAGAAACGGGGCCAGGTCTCAGGGTACTCGTTGATAAATTGTGGCCGAGAGGTTTATCAAAGACAGATCTTAAAGTTGATAAGTGGGCAAAGGAAATTGCCCCTTCCGATGATCTTAGGAAATGGTTTGCACATGATCCTGCAAAATGGGATGAATTTAAGGCCAGATATTATGCTGAGTTAAATCATAATCCAAGCACTGCTGACTTTGTGGAACTATGCAAAGGTAAGGATGTTATTTTCCTCTATTCTTCGAAAGAGGAGCGGTTCAACAATGCGGTTGCACTCAAGGAATATGTACAGAAAAGAATCTCAGATAAATAGACATTTGACTGCATTGCCTGACAGAAAATGACGCTAGGTATAGACATTAATGTTAGATTGCGAGCGCCTATTCGGTGAGGGCCTTTCTTATATCTCCTGTTTTCTTATTCATCTTTCATTCAAAAAAGAAACATAGTATATGATCACGCGAAGGAGAATGTGCCAATCTCTATTAATGAGTTGTCGATATTTGTGTTATGTTGATCCCCGTAGCTAAGAATGTTTTCAAATGGAAATCGAATGATCCTGAGCTTGGGATTGAGCAGGTAGGGCATGTCCTGATATCTTCTGGAAATCTTGCAGCAATAGATCCACCAATGGTACCTGGACTGGCAGATGCATTGAAAATTCTTGGAAAGCCTGTAGCTGTTTTCATGACCAACTATTCGCATATCAGAGGGAGCTCAGTGCTCGCAAGAATGCTCGGTGTAGATCTTTACATACCTGATTTAATTGGAACAGAAAGAAGAAAACCGGAAGAGGAGATAAGGATGCACCACCTAGAGAATGGAGTCAAGTATGGGCCCACCTCAAGGCTTCCTGTCGGCTTGAAGGCATATAACGTTAGACCTGAAGTTGAAAAAAATCAACCAGTTCTTGATGAGATGGTTTTGCATTTCGATGATATGCTTATAGCAGGGGATTCGGCCTGGGGATCAGATGGAAAGTTGATACTGTTTCCAGGACACATCATGCCTGATCCTGATGGAAGCAAGAAGGAAGCTGTCAAAAAGAATCTCTCGAAGATTGTCAGGGAAACGAAGGCAAAGTCTCTCCTGAGTGGCCATCAGGATGACATTATCGGCAGCTTGCAGGAACAATTCTGATTCCTTGTTCTGTTAACTGGGTGATATTTTGTTGAGTGCGACCCTCTTGAGAGCATATAGATAAGGATGATGAGATATTCTCATCTCATCAGGATATAACGCACTCATCTTCTCTCGACCTATTTTATATCGCACGGACGGAAAGTATTTTTATACGCCAGATGGGCTCCTGCATCCAGACCGAATGTGAGTAGAATACAAAAGAGCGGTGAATAGCAGAACATACAAAGGCACCAGAAAAATTAAAGAAAGGGGTGATTATCAAAGATGAGGGAAGAAATCAATATAGTAGTGATGTTTTGATTTGCTAAAGGAGTATGCCGGTCACTGAAACACAACTGATCCTGATTATCCTGCTAGATACCATTACCTCATTCTTTGTAGGTGCAATAATCGGAGGAAACTTGGTGAGGTTTCCATTCAGAAGCCACAGTTTCGTAGGGGTTGAAAGCATAGTTGGCCGAAGATGCAGGGTCAAGAGTGTTTCTGGTGAAAGAATAGAGGTTGTGGCGAACTCGCAGATATGGGCAGCGACTCCAGTTCATGAAGGTGAACAGTTCTTCCCTGGGGAGGTAGCCTTGATCAAGGGAGTTGACGGTCTCAGGCTGCAGATTGAAAAAATTAGATAACATATGCTTCTCGTCTCTGTGCATTAAGCATATTAGCCTTTCAGTTATCATAGTGTATGGTAAGTGTTTCTCCTTTGGCTGCGCTTGTTATAATTGATGTTCAGAAAGGATTCGATGACCCAGTCTGGGGCAAGAGGAACAATCCGGAAGCAGAGAAGGTAATGGAGGAAGTCCTCAGAAAATTCCGTTCAAACGGAAGAAGAATCATACATGTAAGGCATGATTCACTGAACCCAGACTCACTTCTTAAAAGCGGGAAACCTGGTTTCGAATTCAAAGAGGAGGTCATGCCTCTTGATCATGAGGCTGTTATTACAAAACACGTAAACAGCGCTTTCATAGGAACAAGATTGGAAAGCATTCTTCGTGCTGTTGGAGATCCAGAGGTATATATCATGGGTCTTACGACTGACCATTGCGTGAGCATGACAGCAAGAATGTCAGGAAATCTTGGATTCAAGACATTTGTGATAAGGGATGCCTGCGCTGCCCATCAGCGGCTACTGGATGGGAAAAAGATTAGTGCCGAAATCGTTCATGACATAAGCCTTGCATCTATAAATGGAGAATTTGCACAAATTCCATGGTCTTCGGAGCTTGAATTTTAAAAGTAGAAATTAGATATCACGAATATGATTGCAGGACAGTCAATCAGTTTTTAACCTTAATTCTGTCACTGAATTTCTTTCTCAGCTTTGACACTTTAGGCGATATCACCATCATGCAGTAACCGGCCAGCGGGTTCTTTGCGTAATAGTCGTGATGATACTCCTCCGCTGGATAGAATTCACTAAGCGGTTCAACCTTAGTGACTATCGGATTCTTGAATATCTTGTTCTCTGTCATTTCGTTGATTGTTTCTTCAGCTATTTTCTTCTGTTCATCATTCTTGTACAAGATCGTTGACCTGTACTGTGTGCCTAAGTCTGCGCCCTGCCTGTTCAACGTTGTGGGATCATGCGTGGCAAAGAAAATTTCCAGAATTTCTTTAAGGCTAATCTCTTCAGGATCAAACTTGACCATGACAACTTCTGCATGTCCCGTGGTACCTGAACAGACCATCCTGTAATTCGGCTGTGGAACGTCTCCTCCTGCATAGCCTGGTTCTGCCTCAAGAACACCGGTTATCTCCTTGAAGACAGCCTCAGTACACCAGAAGCATCCGCCACCAAGGACTATTGATTCTGTGGATCCAGACATTATTTTTCACCCTCCTGAATGAACCGCAGTGAAATCGAATTCACGCAATGTCTTGTATTCTTTGCAGTGAGGCGTTCTCCGAGGAATACATGACCCAAGTGGGCGCCGCAGTTTGAGCATTCTATCTCTGTCCTCATCCCATCTGGATCGGGGAGGCGTTTCACAGCCCCGGGGATCTCGTCATCAAAGCTTGGCCATCCACAACCTGAGTTAAACTTGCTGTCCGATCTGTATAATGGCGCGTTACATCTTCTGCAAACGTAAGTGCCCTTTTTAAAAAAATCGTCATATTCCCCTGTGAATGGTCTCTCAGTCCCTTTATGTACTATGACCCTCTCTTCTTCTTTAGTGAGATTGTTCATTGATATCAATTCAAATATAACTTCAGCTTATATAACGTGTTCTCAAAATAGTTTGTATAAAAGTATTAGTTCCAAATTTCTACAAAGTGTTGCATAGAATGATGTTATTATTCTGTTCTTGGAGCCAGAAGGAATAGACCTTTCATTAGTCCGGCACCACCAAAGTTAAATTCTATAGTGAGAGGGTAGTCGTCCTTGAAACTGAGTTTGAGTGTCTCGGAAGAAGGGATAGACTTGACGAATTTCAGAAGATATTCGAGCGGATACAGACTCTTTATCATGCCGCTGCATTTAATCTCCTTGAGCATGTCCTTTGGGATTGTCATTTCAGAATCTTCGGAATCAGATGCAGATTTCGCTGTGAACTCTTCGGGTGAAAGAGTGAATTTTATAGCATCGGATACGTCCTCCGCTGCCTTCAAACCTCTCTCGAAATCCCCCCTGCTGATAACAAGGAACGATTCAGATGATATCTGCGGTATTTTTGGAACTGTGACAATGCTGTTGTCAAGTAGCGTTATGCTCTTGCTTACTGTGCCAAGCTCAAATTTCAGCTTGTCGTTTGTCTTGCGGACGAAAACATTGTCGTTTGATCCAGCCAGCTTGAGCACATTTTTGAGTTTTTCAAGATCCAGCGCAATCTCCTCATCTGAATCTATCTGGTACTCCACAAAAGCCTCCCTAGGTACCTCTGCATTTATCATTGCTACATGTGCCGGATCTACGACCCTTACTAGCATCCCCGCCTTATCAAATTTGAATTTAGCCTCTCCAACAACTGTATTGAGTAAATCTGCCAGTTCGCGCAGGTTTCTAACTGAAATATTTAGTGCCGTCATTTGAATTTACACCTAACCGGATTGCAGAGAATCAACATGATGATTAATAATTCTTTTCATAGAAGAAACGGAAAATGCTATATGGTCAGTAAAGAGGCTTATACAGGATACCGGTCTCGGCAATGAGTTCTGAGGCTTCGCTATTGCATTCCACATTATACCGCCTTGCAAGATTAAGTATTGTTGACTCCCTGTTTTCCCACCATTTTCGCCTGTCAAGCGTCTTCATGGAGGAGCTCCAGTTGTTACCTAGGGATGCCCCTAACATAGATCTTGCTCCGCTGTATGGGATGAGGAGATCGTAAATGACTCTGATGTTGAATTCAGAAGCCACCAATATAAGTGCTTCGATCGATTCGTCAGAATCGTTGATTCCCGGAATAATTGGCCCGAGGAACATCCAAGTCTTGATGCCATTCCTGCTGAGTTCGCGCAGAGTCCGTATCCTTGCATCCGGGAGCGGGGATTTACGGTCTATGAGTCTAGATATGTCCTTGTCGGTTGTTGCAAGGCTGACACCTGCATCAACCGATTTCTTCCCACGAAGAATGTCAAGATCCCTCAACACAAGCGGAGATTTCGTCTGGATCGAGACCCTGAAGCCGTTTGCCAGAAGAAGCGCAATGGCCTGGCGTGAAAGCCTGTATTTTGCCTCTATTGGCTGATATGGATCCGTTATGGTGGATATGCCGACGAGTCCTCTTCTTTTGCTCTTGATTTCACTCTGGAGGATAGCAATAATATTTACCCTTACCCTAACGGAGTCGCCCCACGTAGAAGCTGATTCCCCCGGCGTAATATCGGCAGCGTAGCAGTACCTGCATCCATGCGCACATCCAAGATATGCATTGAAAGCATAATCCAGCTCCACCATTCCTGACCTGTTCAGTGCTGATTTTGCCTTAACTTCCAATACGCGCATACTCTTCACGCCGCAATGTACCTATCTAGAGAACCTGCCTTCAGGTACCTGTAAATTGTTGACCTTGAGATCCACTTTTCGACAGGTATCTTCATCTGTGTCTTCAGGTACAGTATGCAACTCTCGAAATCATCTAGCTGGACTGGCTTGCTGTTGAACATTTCTCTGAGATTTTCCCTCACATACCATACGCCGACGGGTAGGTTGAATCCGGGATATATCTCCCGCCATAGTAGTGGAATTGCCATCCTCTTCCTCTTCAACATATATTCTGTCGCGGCCAGTCTTGATGCATAATAGCAGCCGCCTATTCCGGGGTAATCCTTCCTCCCGTTGTAGCCTTCATAATCGATCTCGACCTCAGCATCCGTTCCCCATGTATTCCATGTACTGCCCGGAAACCAAGCCTCCCCCCACTCAAACTGCCAGTTGCCCGGAGCCATTATTCCCATGAAGAGATTTCCGCTTGTTTTTCGCACAAACACCTCGAATTTGTCGACTGTCTCCATTCCCTTGATTGTCCTCAGGTTGAGATCTGAAACGTTTTTGTCAACAGCTGTTATGGACCAACGAGTTGGAACCGCCCTTCTGTCTTCCTTTACACCAAGGGCACCAGTGCTAAGTATTTTTGAGAGCCTTGACACATCGATTCCCCTGTTGTAAAGGTCGTAAATTGCCTTGACTGCGCGCAGATCTGTGTCGTTAAAGGCGCGCTCGACGTGAGCCTCTATTTTTACGTTACCGTATGATATGTTCTTAAGAGGTGCGGCAGGCCCCATTGGAGGGGTATATTCAGAAAGCACTATTTTCGATGATAGCATACTTTTGCTGAAAATCATTTCCATGTCAACTGGTTTGCTTGCCATCGATAGAAGCTGTGTGTCAAGAAGTCTGTTATCAGGCATAGAGGCATTTTTAACAGATATTTCCATCCCACCCCTCAGCATGGACAGGCGCATTGAAAGGAATTTTTCCATGTCCATCCTCATCCAGTCACTTGGTGTCTCATATTTTCCGGTTTCGCCGAATTCCGGTGGTGTAGAAGGGTAGACCTTGATCTTTGGATAACCGAACCTGCCAACAAACACAGATGGCGGAGATGACCCCGAAACCTCATTCATTACCTGCCTCTCGAACTTGGGTGTCACCATCGTGCTTACCAGTATCGGGCAGTAAGAAAGACCGCAAAGATTCTTCGCAGATCGACATTTGATGCACAATGATGCTGGTATGTTGAATGAGGCTTTGAATTGCATTCATTTACTCAGTTAGATTCTTTTAATAAATGTTTCTTTACAAAATATCATTTTCTCTCTTTCATTAGACGGATCATATTTGATTGAATATATTTCTAGGAATGGTCATAGATACGACAAAATTTGGCTCATCTACTATCTCTGAGACCTTTAAGTTTCCTGCAACGCTGCACAACACGTAAGCTTCCTCTGGACTTAGATTATGCATCCTACCCAGATCGTCAATCATCTCCTCTACTGCTGTAATTGCAGCCTGCTTCAGGCTTCGGGATATTCCTGAGGTCATTATGGATTCAGGTTCAGCGATGGAGGGTATTCTTGCCCTTGGAAACGATATTCTTTCCCCCTTGAGGATCCTGAACCTGACAAGTGCCTCGGCTGGTGTTTCTATTGCCGTGCCACAGACTTCACCATCACCTTGCGCAGCGTGCGGATCCCCAAAAGAAACCATACCGCCATCAGTATTGCAGGGCAGATACAGCTTAGATCCTGATCTGAGCAGCCTGTTGTCCATGTTACCGCCAAAGTGCCGCGGTGGGATCATACCGTATTTTCCGGAGGCCGGTTGTGTACCTATTACTCCAAGAAACGGATCAGTCCTGATTCTTATACCACGCAAAAAACCGTTCATCGGCTTTGCATAACCACCAAATATGCTCCAGTGAAAGAGCTTCTCGCTAAACCTGTTTTTGATGAGCCCGAAGTCGGATGATATGGAAGTCCATCCCCAATCTGCCGTTTTGATCTGTATGATCTCAATCTCGAGAGAATCTCCGCTTGCTGCGCCTTCCACACGTATTGGTCCAACGGCAGCATCATACTTGCTCGAATCCAGTTCACGCAGCGTATCTGAGGTTGAGTCTTTTGTTATCTGCATTGTAGAGGAATCCGGTATGATGATCTGAACTATCTCATTCTGAGGGACTGCACATATCTCTGTGTTTTCTGACGACCATGTGGAGTGGAGGTTTGACTCTTTCCTCCCGTCAACTATCAGCATATAGGCACAATGTTGGGTAACTTATAAAATATCGCCTAAAAGATACCAAAGATAAAAAATAGAGGTAGGGAATGATCTTCATCCTGTTGAAATGAAATATGTAAACAAGATCCTGGTTTTACTATTCGTTCTGCTTTTCATAGCAGTAGTACCTATTCAATTCCTGTACGCTTCTTGGTCTTATATTGAGGCTTCACTGCATCTTGCATTTATTTTCAGCTCGTACGAGAACTTTCACATCATAATTGTAGCTACCATCTTATTCGTCATTTTTGCTGCTATGCGCCTCAAGAAGCTTGTAAGCTGGGAAGCAGGAGGCTATTCAATTCTTGCAATAGTCATACTTCTCACAATGTCTCTTCTCCAAAAACCACTGAATTTTTTTCAAACACTTGTGATTCTCGTCATTGTACTTGCGATATCTTGTGCAGTATACCTATATGAATTCAGATCAAGGCGCAGACGCTTTATCTTTCTTGCTCCCGTCGCTGCGTCCCTGGTGATAGCTTACCTGCTCCCCCTTTACGTTGTAGTGTTCTATGCCTTCTTCCTGTTTGTAGCTGTTGCATTTGTTAGGCCGCAGTTAAATGAGATGCAGCAGGAAGTTGCTAAGAGCGATGAAAATAATGAGAATACACCAAAGACAGAAGCAGCTCCACCAAATGAACCTGAGCAGCCTGGCGGCACAGTTAAAGTAGATCAAGCAACACCAGATCCCAGAACGATAATAGATGAAGTCCCGCCTGATCTGGACTCCATTCCGCAGAGTGTTTCCTGGCCCAGTCAGAGTGACTATTCAAGAGCAATGCAGAATCTTGAGTTCAGCATTGCAAAGGAGAGGAGTGAAGTACTTACCTCAAAGGTTGTACCTAACCCATATGTTAGCATTCCAGGCAATGTTGTTTATTCCTCAGGTAATTATGGCACAGTATTCAAGTTGCAAAATGAACAGTCCACTCATGCTCTGAAATGTTTTACTCGCAGCAAACCTGATCTGAGTAAGCGCTACTACCTTATTTCAAAAGCTATTTCCCGCTTCAATGATGGATCAACATTTGCATCATTTAGCTATTTGCCAAAGACGATTAGAACGCTTAAAAATCCAGCAGTCTATTTCCCCGCTCTCATGATGGAGTGGATAGACGGAGTAAACCTGAATACATATATTACAAGTAATATCGAAACGCCCAGAAAGATTTCAGATATTGCAAAAAAATTCCTATCAGTGGCTATAAGGCTCCAGTCCTATGGAATTTCACATGGCGACTTATCGGGTGACAACATTTTGGTTAACCCATCAGGGGAGATCACTCTGGTTGACTACGATGGCATGTACGTACCCAGCCTCAAGGGAATGAAGGCTCCTGAGAATGGACATGATCATTTCCAGCATCCAAATAGAACTACGTCCACATACAGTGAGCGTCTTGACAACTTCTCCGTTCTAGTCATATACCTGTCTTTGCTCGCAGTTGCATCTGATCCTTCACTTTGGGACAGATATAACAGAGGAGACCAGGACTGCCTCCTTTTCAGGAAGAGAGATTTTCTCATGCCAGACACGTCTCCGCTTATTGCGGAACTCCTTGCGAAAAAAGGCAGGATAAGGAAACTGACAAAGCTACTGGTTGAGGCGCTTCAACATGACCCTCTCTGGGACGGGATAGATCCTGAAAAGTTGGCTAAGATACAGAGATGAATATAGCTGTTATGTCATCGTTCTTCATTGCACCGCTGGAAATGAGCCCACCTATGTATGAATCCCAGTTATCGGCATTTTCGAGGATTTGTTCCCAGGGCTTGTTGAATTTGTTCTGTAGCATCCATTTTGAGATAGCATCTGTCGCAAGAATAAGGGTATCTCCCTCCTTTAACTTTCCATATTTTACTTCAAGTCCTGGGGGCTCAACATCTTTGCTGAGCCCGATTGGATATCCGTGGCCACTCCACATGAGCCTCGGAGTGTAGTTGAGATCCCTATAATCTGAAAATGGAAATGATTCCATTTTTGGCCCTGAAAGATGAAATAGGCATGAATCCCCAATCGTAATGCATCTATATCTCCTCGGATTTTCAGGTGAGTCTATCTGAAGACCTAAAAATGTTGAATAGGACCCCAGAACTGCCTTGTTTTTCTGGAACCATGGAAGCGAGGTCCAGTCTATGCCCCCATACCACTTCTTTCTAGATTCATCTAAAAGGTTCTTTACCGACTGTCTGTCATTCATATCCATAGGAGGAGGATTCTCAACAAAGGTTGAGACAAGAGCCTTGGCCCAGACGTTTGAAAAACTTGACTCTGTTGCACCATCAGCAACAGCGAATTTTCCTCCGGCGGCATCGATCGAAAATGCATCCTCATACTCTGATTCCCGATACCCAGATTTGGGGCGGTGGAATTCTCTTACAGAAAGCAATTATTGCATCTGCCCCTGGGGACCTCTTGTTCCAATATCAATGAACTCAACTAGCTGTTCCAGCTGGGCATTGAAAACATATGCCCTGGCGTTGTCTTTGAGATCTATTTGCATTTCCCTGGCATAACCTACATATTGTAAAGGAAGAATACTGGAGACATTGAAGAGCGAAATTGCATATTTGTCGTTCGGGAGCTCAGATTCCTCGGACGGGAACGATACCGGCGTCGATGGATTTGAAGATAAGTGGCAATTCCAAATGAGTGGGTCACCATCTGATGTCTTCAGATCGAGGATCTCCTTGATGACATCCTCCGGATTTCCATCCGTTGCCTGACCGTCTGTAATATTGATTAGAATTGGCGGATAAGATGATGGGTGTTCCTCAACCCAGTCCTTGATGGCGTCCCTTGCAATGGAGAGTGCTTTGCACATTGGCGTGTCACCGTTTGCAACAGGATCGAACCATACTCCAAAATCATAGTCCACGTCGATGTCTCCACCGGATCCATCTGACACCTTCATCTTTCTCTTCTCTGTCCTAAGAGGGGTTCCAGCTAATTCGGAAATAGGATGAATCAGATCCCCTTTTAGGATAGATCCCGCTTTGCCCGTAACGTAACCGTAGCCAATGACGCCCAGATGAAAGTAATCGCGAATACCGTCGCTCTTTGTGCACCTTAATACGAAATCCCCTATCTGCCTGTTGATTGCATCCGAGGCTTCCTGTGCTTTAGATCTTTCCCCACCTGGTAACTTGTGGCTCATTGATCGTGACTGATCAATTAGGAACAATATCAATGAAGGGTTTGTGCGGCTGATTTCTGCTTCGTATACCATGAGGGCTAAAGCATGATACAAGTTATAAATATTTCTGATCTGTGCTGCTGTTATATGTAATTCAAAATACGCAGAATCAGCTTCTAGGCTTCCTGCTGCCGATCTCATGCAAGATATTCAATGCTTCCTTTTGGTGGCCTTTTCTTGCAAGGTTATCAGCAAGGTAAAGCGGTTCCAAACGCCTGTAAAACGCGATTCGTTTTTCTATTGTAATATCATCGTCACCAAAAATGCTCGTAATCTTTCTAGTATACCTCTCTGGAAAATCCAAACCTACAGCTGCAATATCAAATGCATAGTCCCCAACCGAGGCATCTCCCCAATCAATCACACCGTTGATCCGATCATGCCTTGCAGAAATCAGGACATTCCCCCTGTACAGGTCACCATGTATCAGGGAGAATGCCGATTCGTTGATCTCTGACAGAAAAGCTTCCATATCCTCCCTCAACATGGAAAAATATGAATCTCCAGTTAATTTTCCAAGCGACTCTTCAAAACTGCCCAAAATAGCCTTCTCCCTTTTAAGCCATGACTTCGGTCCATATATCCTGATACCTGAGTCTTTCACGTCGGATACCTCGACATCCCTCAGGAAGTGCAGGATAGCAATCAAGTCACGCATCAGCCCTTTACCAATTGTTGCAGCCTTATTGAGATGCTCTCCCGGTATGAATCTGTAACCTGCAAAGAATTTTCCAGAGGCTGGAAAGAAAGCATATTTTGGGAGTGCAACTGGAAAGCCTTGCAGCAGGGAAAGGAGTTTGATCTCTCTTCTCATTGATTTCTCGCTTCCCAGATACTTTGGGAACCTGAACACAATGGAATGATTCACAACCGCAATGATGTTGTCCCAGCCTGTATTGTTCACTGATAGACTGGAGATTGATAATTCTGGAAAGGATCTGGAAATAAGATCCATTATTTCTGAAACGGTCAGATTGTTTTTCATAATTCTTAAAGCTCATAGTGCTGATGTAAATGTTAGTCTTAAATTCAGCCTTGCGCTAAGGGAGATCCTGAATGACACGTAAGACCTACGTTTCTGGAAGTGCAAATAAAAGCCTGCGAAAGACGGTTCCTGGGATAGGTGGAGCGAGGAATAGAAAAGTCGACCGAAAAAAAATCGCAGGAGTACTTTCGAAGATTGCAGAAATAGAAGATCATGATCAGATGAAACGCAAGCTGTCTTCGCTGAAGAATGAAGTCTCTGAAGAAAACTCTCCATATAGAATTGAAGATACCCGGGACGAGTCCATGGTCAACGCACCCTATATTATTGGCGAAATTGAACAGGCAATCTCTTCCTACACACTAGAAAGGTCCAGATATTACATCATGCGGTTGGTACGTTCCCTTACTGAAGAAAAGAAAAGCAACATAAATGATATTAACCTTAATCTGTGGAAGAGCTACCCGGACATAATTACTGACAGCCTCTGGAACCTGGATAGGAGGGAAAGCGACAAAGGGAACCTCGCGTGGTACTGGGGTAATTATGTACCACAGATTCCACGGCAATTCATCCTCAGGTTCTCAAAGAAAGGGGAATGGATATTTGATCCATTTGCTGGAAGCGGGACTACCCTTTTTGAGGCATCCAGACTCGGCAGGAATTCCGTGGGCCTGGATATAAACAAGGATGTGACTGCAAGGGTTTCGATGGCATTACGTCCTGCTTTACAGGGCCTTCCTGTTAAGTCTATTTTGCTTGAGAGGGATAGCCTGACTGCAGACTTTCATGAAACGCTTGCGGAGGCGGGTACTGAGACTGCCCAGTTAATCTTTCTCCACCCGCCCTATTTTGACATAATCAAGTTCAATGGTGACAGTAGAGACCTTTCAAACTCGGAAAGTCTGGAGGACTTTCTTGAAAGAATGAAGACAATAGGTCGCAAGTGTTATGATGTACTGGATAGTGGTAGGTATATTGTGCTGGTTATCGGCGACAAGTATGCCGAGGGATCGTGGATACCAGTAGGCTTCTACACAATGCAGAAGTTGATGGAAGTCGGGTTTCGACTCAAGAGCATTGTGGTCAAGAATTTCGATGTAACGCGAGGAAAACGTAACCAGAACGAGTTATGGCGTTATAGAGCCCTGGCAGGAGGGTATTATGTATTCAAGCATGAATATATTTTCCTTATGCAGAAGAAATAATTTTTTTCTCTAAAACTGCATGATCACTAAGGCGGACATTAGTGTTTAGATTGCAATGGTACTCTTTTTCATTTAATGTGCCTGATCGATATTTTCAAGCAGCTGTGTTTTTAAGGTATTGGAGCCCTAGGGTCCCCTCTTTCTACAATACTACAAGATTGAGACAATCGACACTGGGTATTGGTATTGTTATCAACCGCATTATCCTTTACTGAACTATAGCTTTGCCTTTTATCTTAATGAAAGGGGGCAATATACTTCGCATTCAATTGTCAAAAACTATTTATATAATATTTAGTGTTTTAAGCCTGTGAAGATCGCTTTAACTTTAAGTATTGCACTCGCAGTCATACTTATTACATCCGGCAGCTTGGTATTCTCAAATTTTCACGACGTCGCAAATGGAGATTTACAGATGTCCCCCCAAGCAAATGCAATTAGCATTCCATTGCATGGATCCTGTGTATTCATAACGAACGAAAAGTCGTTGAGACATATTAGTACCGGTAAAAGACTGACAGTTCTTGTTACACTTTCATTTAGAAACCAGGGTGAATTAAACAATCTTCTTGCTAATCTACAGGACCCTCTCTCTTATTCGTATCACAGGTATCTCTCAAGACAGGCTTTTATTTCTGAATTTTCTCCCTCGGCCTCCGAATACAACTCTTATATTCACTTTTTTGAGGATCAGGGGCTAAAAGTTACACGAACATACAGCGACAGAGTTTCTATAGGACTGAGCGGGACAGCGTCCCAGTTTGAAGCCGTTTTCCACTCGCAGATCATGTATTTCAAGGGTTCTAGAGGCACATTCTATGCTCCAGACAGTGCTCTCTGGGTTTCTGCAGATTTCGGGAAAATACTTGCTGTATCTGGGTTGAGTGATAGATTTGAGGCAACGATTTCTCCTATGTTCTGTGGATCAGGATCATCACAGCAGTTATATGGTGCAGATTTCCAGGCTGCATACCAGCTAAAGCAGCTTTACTTGCAGTATGGATATCCTTCTAATGATACGGTCGCAACTATTTTATGGGCTGGAACCAACAGTTCGGGTTCGCCTGTTGCACCTTATGATCCTGCCGATATATCAACATATTTTGCTAAAAACCTGCCTTCAGGTGAGCCAGCCCCTTCGGTTTATGGTTATCCTGTATGTAATGCATTACCGCCTGGTCCATCCTCTCAATATGACTCAACCAATGCAAATGTTGAAAGCACGCTCGATCTTGAGATGGCAGGTTCAACTGCTCCTGGAGCTTCCATTGTCGAAGTATATGGTTCTGCTCCTACCATTGTGGATCTAAATACCGCTTTCGCATCGGTCCTTTCCCCAAACTACAATACAACAGTTAACTCCGCGCTCTCTAGGGTTGTCGCAATTTCAAACTCTTGGGGAGCAAAAAATTGCAGTGACCCCACATGGATGCAATATGAGAAGGAAGCCGCAGCGAGGGGGATAACCGTTATTGCTTCTTCCGGAGATAATGGGAATACACCATCCCCTGTTCCCTCATTTCCGGCTTGCGCGTCATATAATGACTCCGGAACATTGGCGGTGGGAGGTTCTTTCACAAAGCTATCTGGAACACCTTCCATTAATGGCTCTGGAACAACTGGGATCTTATCACAGTCTGTATGGTTCAATACTCCCTACCAGGGAAACGGATCGCAGGGCGGTGTGAGCAAGATTTTCTCTGAACCCAAATGGCAGTTGTCTTCGTCGGATGCAAACGGAGTTATCTCAGGTGCTGCAAACATAACTGGCGTTTCTTCTGGTAGAGGAACCCCGGATATTGCCGCTGATGGCGCTAACATGACAATTTACCTCTCAACATTTGGACAAACAAATTACTTTACAGTGGATGGCACTAGCATTGCATCACCACTCGTCGCAGGTGAGATAGCAACGCTTGATCATTCTCTGCACAGCCTGGAAGGCTTTATCAACCCTCTTCTTTACAAGTTAGGGCAAGAACAGGTATCCGGAAAACTTGGTGGGAGACCTGTCTTCTATTTTATCAGCAATGGATCAAACACTGACTTCAAAGCTTACGATGGATATAGTCTGGCAGTAGGCTGGGGCAGCATAAATTCCTATAATCTCATAAGTGCCCAGATTGGTCACAAAGTAATTTTCAATGAAACTGGTCTATCATCTGGCAAATGGTATGTAAACATTTCTGGCTCTTCTGAATACGCGTTGGCTGGTTCAGACATAGTTTACTGCCTTCCGAACGGATCATATTCATACAATGTTTCCAGCACAAACCAGTATTATACTTCTTATCCATCGCACGGCAATTTTACCGTCAATGGGACAATGACTCTAAATATCTCATTCAAGTTCTCGAAGTTTGCTGCCTCCTTCGGTGAATCAGGTCTGCCGATAGGGACAAACTGGTCAATAGAAATATACAACTTATCCGGAAACATAGTTGATCAGTCCTCTTCTTCAACCGCGATAAGATTCCTGCTGATTAATGGTTCATACAGCTATTTTGCCCAGGATACCAAAAAGGACTATAAACCCTCCAATGGCAGGGGAACATTTGTGGTTGCAGGCAATAATTCTACCTCGATCGTTGTAAATTTTAATCCAGTCCTTTACAATGAGAGTTTTATAGAAGTAGGCATGCCAGTCGGGTACTGGTATCTTAACATAACAAATTCTTCAGGAAAAACTTTCATTGCATCATCAAACAGCACCAATATATCATTAGAAATGATGAATGGCACATACACATATCGAGCAGGAAGTGGAAACAGGCTTTACTTCAACTCTACAACAGGAACGGTCATACTCTCTGGTGGTAAACCGTCCACAATAATTATCAATTTCAATCCCTACCTCATTCCAGTAGTTTTCAACGAAACTGGTCTTCCCAATGGTACTCTATGGTCTGTAACGTTCGGGAAAGAGACATTATCTTCCAGCAACTCCTCGATAGTCTTTTATGTCTCCAATTCAACTCTTTCATTCAATATTTCGAAGATAACAGGTTTTCACGCAACACCTCCTAACGGTTCAATTTCTGTTAATGGGCATGAAATAACAGAATCAATTGCTTTTTCTGCGAACAAACAAACCGGGAACGCTTTCCTCAATTACACTGCGATACTATCGAGCAGGGTGTTTCAGGTTTTTATTACTCTAGCTGCGTTAACCCTGATATCAGCAGCTGCCATTGTAGCGAGGCGCAGACGGAAGTGAGTGGGGTTTTTCCTATGTTATGTTAATCATAGTCCAGAAAATTGGATTTGTCATCCAGGTCCAGGACAATTTGATGTAAAAAGTGAAAACATCAATTGCGCACTTTACAGTAAAATTTGGGAAACAATAAATATATTGCATATATATGATCAAGCGTGGACTGTCTGAATTTCCGGTGTGGTGACTGATGTATCTTTTCTCGACATTACTGCTGGCTGGTATTATTATTGCTGTATTGCTCTTCCTCTACACGGTATATTCCCTGCTATGGTATGCCTTCAAGATACCACAGAAAAAGGTTAAGATGAAGGCAAACGTCGGAAGAAGGCTTTTCTACGTCATAAGAAACGTTTTTTTGCAGGGTAAACTTTTCAAAGACCTATCCGGAGGAATAATGCATGCAATAATGTTCTGGGGATTCATTGCATTCGCCGGATATTCCCTCAGTTTCTTCTTTACTGGTCTACTTCCAGGGAAGGCGCTGATTCCTCCAGGTGGTTTTGCAGATGCGGTGTTCTTCACCGTAGATGTTTTGGCTGTGATTCTCATAGCAGATGTAATATATGCAGTATTACGCAGATGGGTAATCAGAATTCCAAGGTATCAGGGATATAACGGATTTGAAGCAGCGTTCATACTTTTCCTGATTGGGACGCTGATGGTCACTTATTACATACTTGGCATACTGAGAATTGACGGCGTTTCACAATCAATTCCTGGGGCGATTATGGAAGGACTTCCAGTAAAATATACACCAGTTACTTATGCTCTTGCAACTTTACTTCCAAAAATATCAGGATCTGCTGGCTACTATCTCTACTGGACAACTTGGTCTATACATGCACTTGACTTCCTTGCTTTCCTTGTATACATACCGAGATCAAAGCACCTTCACCTTTTGGCTGCTCCGTTCAATGTTTTACTGTTAAAGGATACTCCACAGGCACAGTTACTGCCTATAGATTTTGAAAAGGAGACCAAGTTTGGTGCAACTGATATCCGTGATTTCACGTGGAAGGACTATCTGGATTTCTATGCATGCACGGAATGTGGAAGATGCACTGCAAACTGCCCTGCGGCAATGACAGGAAAGACACTTTCGCCGAGAGACATAATATGGGATCTCCGGGAGGTGGTACTTGCCGAAGGCCCACAAGTCAGGGGTTCTCATGGAGACCCTTCTAAGTCAGATCTTATAAAACCAGTTATTGGGTCGGCGATAGCAGAGGAGGATCTCTGGTCCTGCACGACATGCATGGCATGCGTGGAGCAGTGCCCCGTAATGATCGACCATCTCGATAAGATCGTGAATATGAGAAGGTCTCTTGTACTGAACGAAGGCAAGGCACCTAAAGAGACAGTCGATATGTACAGGAATCTTGAAATGTATAATTCACCATTTAACAACCCACAATCAACCAGAGCAGACTGGGCGAATGATCTTGGAATCAACATTGTTTCCAAATCACAGAGTGATGATTTTGATCTCCTCTACTGGGTAGGCTGCGTTGCAAGTTTTGATCCAAGGAACAGAGAGATAGCAAAATCAGTAGTCAAGATATTGAAGGAGGCAAAGATCAACTTTGCTATCCTGGGGGAAGAGGAAAAGTGCACAGGCGATCCGGCTAAAAGAACTGGAAATGAATACCTGGCACAGACCCTGGCTACCCAGAATATTGATACTCTGAAGAAGCATAATGTAAAAAAAATAATTACAGCTTGTCCGCACTGCTTCAACTCATTGAAAAATGATTATGCCTCTATGGGATATTCAGTTGAGGTATTCCACCACACAGAATACATTGCCAAGCTCATTGCTGACGGAAAGATAAAAGTTGCAAGGGGAGACAATAAGGAAGAGAAGTTTACCTTCCATGATCCGTGTTATTTAGGAAGATACAACAGGGTATTTGATGCCCCTAGGGAGGCACTTGGATCGGTTTCAAACAACGTGGTGGAGATGGCTATGAGCAAAACAAAATCTCTGTGCTGTGGGGCAGGTGGTGGCAGACTCTGGATGAATGAAACTGCTGGTACCAAAATATCGCATAAAAGAATGGAGATGGCGGATCAGACAGGCGCTACGACCCTAGTCACTGCATGCCCATACTGCATGATCATGCTTGATGACGCTAGAAAAGTAACAAACAGAGACGAGAGAATTAAAATTAACGATCTATCTGAGATAATTGCAAGCAAGCTGTCCTGATTCACTCAAATAAATTAAATCCAATAATTACCGATCGATAGAATTAAACTTCAAGTGTTATTCTCACCTTATGAAAATACAGAAATACGATATATCATTGGACGTGAATTTTTCTGGCCACTCTTATAGCGGAGAGGAAACCATAACCACAGAAGGTGAATCCGACTCACTTCTACTTAATGTATCCGGCCCAGTTATAGACGGAGTCGAGCTTGACGGCTCCAACGCTAAATTTGAAAAGGGATCCAAAAGTGATGAGATCATCGTAAAGGGCAAGTTTCGGAATAAATCATCCCTGAGGATCAGGTTTCACGCCGAGGCCTCCAAAACGCTTATGGGACTGTATCTGGCAAGAGCTGTTGACGGCAGTGAGATGCTTACAACCCAGTTTGAATCCACTGGAGCCAGAATGGCTTTTCCTTGTGTGGATGATCCAAGCTGGAAGGCTGTCTTCAGGTTAACAGTAAAGGTGGATGATGGCCTGGATGTAATATCAAACATGCCTCCGGAAAAGGTAGAGACTTCAAAGGGGAGGAAGACCTATGTGTTCCATGAGACGCCAAGGATGTCCACTTACCTGCTCTACCTCGGAATAGGAAAGTTCGAAACGAGGGCTGGAAAATATAAGGACAAGGATGTATACCTGAGCGGTCTCAAAAACAACCTCGACAGCACGGACTTCCCGATAACAGTTGGAAAGCAGTCCCTTGAATTCTTTGACTCGTACTTTGGAATAAATTACGCACTTCCCAAGATGCATCTCATATCTGTGCCTGAATTTGGTGCAGGAGCAATGGAGAATTGGGGTGCAATTACATTCAGGGAGACGGCAATTCTTGTGAACAGGAATACAAGCGAGATAACTAAGAAAAGAGTTGCTTCCGTAATAGCGCATGAAATCGCACACCAGTGGTTTGGCGATCTTGTAACAATGAAATGGTGGAACGATCTCTGGCTGAACGAGAGTTTTGCTACATTTATGATGTATAAGATGGTTGAGAAGTATTACCCGGACTGGTATATCACTGGCGAGATGATGCTTACAAGGGCAGCCGGTGCATTCAACGACGATTCTCTTCAGAAAACACATCCGATTGATGTGGATGTTAAGGATCCTGAAACTGTGGCTCAGATATTTGATCAGATAAGCTATGGAAAAGGCGGCATGATCCTCCGAATGATTGAGAAATATGCAGGCTATGAAGAATTCAGGCAGGGAATTCAATCATACCTGAAGACGTTTTCTTATCAGAACGCAACCGGTTCAGATTTATGGAAGAGTATTGAGAAGACCTCAGGCAAGCCAATAAGCAAGGTAATGGAAGCCTGGATCAAGCGGCCTGGATATCCGTATGTATCTGTCAAGAAAAACGGAGATAAGCTTCATCTTGAGCAGAAACGCTTCCTTCTAGATGGAACGCAATCAAAGGAGACCTGGCCAATTCCACTCACTCTGAAAAGGAAGGGAAAGGAGGAGGCATTGTTAATGGAATCAGACCATCTGGATATAGATGCGCATGATTTCGTTAAACTTAACTCAGATGAATCCGGCTTCTACAGAGTTCTTTACGATCAAGCACTATATGAGAACATGCTCAGCACCATGAAAGATCTCAGCTATCTTGACAGGTGGGGAATAGTATCAGATTTGTATGCATTTCTCGTCTCGGGGAAGCTGAGCTTTGAAGATTATGCGCGTTACCTCTCCAAATTCAACGGAGACAAAGATAATACTGTTGTCCAGGAGATCTCGTCGCAGTACCAGCAGTTATACCTTCTCGATCCTAAAAACAGGAAGCTGATCGATCTCGCAGTAAAGTTCTACAGGACACAGATTGAAAGGCTTGGAAGCATGAAGAAAGGAGAGTCGGTTAATGATACAATTCTAAGGGGAACATTAAGCACTCGACTTGCCATGATAGATCCAACATTCGCTTCTGAGATTTCCAAGAAGTTTGACTCTCTGGAAGAGGAGGTCCCGGATATGAGGGGGGCTATTGCTTTAGCTGCCGCACTCCACTTTTCAGATGTCAGGAAGATGGCAGAAAAGCTTTCAGGGCTGAAGAGCGATGAGGATCGGGTCAAGATTATATCGGCGATGGGTTATATAAAAGGTGAAGAGAGCTACAACTTCGTGATAAAGCTGATTGATGAGGGGAAGATCAAGAAGCAGGATATAACGTCTTATTTTTCATCTCTTGGAATGAGTCCTTCAAACAGGGATCTTGCCTTCAAGGTACTTCCTGAAATTGTAAAGAAGATGTCCAGTGTGTTTGTAGGAACTGCAACGCCAGGGAGACTAATATACGGAGTAACTCAATATATTGGACTTGGCAGGAAAAAGGAGATGGAAGAGCTTCTGAAAAAGATAAGTACTCCTTTGCTGGAGAGAGGCATTGCTCAAGGACTTGAATCATTAGCAATCAACGAAAAGCTTCTCAAGACTCTTGAGGGACGTTCTTGAATCTGATATTATGAATTCAGGGGTCGTTATGACCCTCTTTTTATTGTATTTCGTTATTTCGAGAATAGGCTTATCGTACCCCACAAAGATAATGTGATTATAAGGCGGTTCGTAACATTATTAAAAGATATCGGCACTCATATCAGCATAATTCATTTTAATACCACTTGTATCATGGAAGAGATAGTTATGCAGGATCAGAAGGAAGCTTTCATCGTTTACTTTAAAAGGAGTCCTTTTTCAAGATCAAGACCAAATGAGCCAGAACGAGATGTATTCAACGGAATCAGGATGGATGAGGTACTAGCCAATCTCATTAACGATTCTATTTCATCAACTGGGGTGCGTTCGTCAGAGATATCCGATTTGATTACGGGCTGTGCCCTTCAGGCAGACGAGAACTGGACGTACGGCGGAAAACATCCTGCCCTGCTGTCAAAGCTTCCTGTAAGCGTCCCGGCGATGGCAATAGATAGGGCATGCTCTTCATCCCTGAACGCAATAAGCATAGGAGCTATGGAGATAATGACAGGAAATGCTGATATTGTGCTTGCAGGAGGGATGGAGCACATGACACATGTACCACTTTCTAACAATCCACACATCAAACCAAACATCAAGTTACTTGTCAGGCCTGAATATGCTAGACTCGACATGAATACGGGCTACTCCATGGGTCTTACGGCAGAAAAACTTGCAGACCTCAAGGGGATCGGGAGAAAGGAAATGGATGAATTCTCTTTGAGAAGCCATAAACTTGCTGCTGAATCTGTGGATACATATCTCCCCGGTGAGATACTTCCTGTCGAGGTTGAGAAGAACGGTGACACGGTCAAGATAGAGAAAGATCAGAGCATCAGGAAAGATACCAACCTTGAACAGCTCGAAAAACTACAACCCGCATTCAAACCCGGAGGAAAGATAACTGCCGGAAATTCTTCACCGCTGAATGCAGGCGCGTCTCTAGTCATGTTGATGTCCGGGGCCAAACTTAACGAATATGGGATAAAGCCTCTCAGTAAGGTACGAGGTTTCGGCTGGGCTGCAGTTGATCCATCCATAATGGGGGAAGGTCCTGTTCCTGCTACAAAGAGAGCCTTGGCTAATGTTGGATTGACCGGAGAGGATATTGATCTTTGGGAGATAAACGAGGCTTTTGCAGTGGTACCGCTGAATGCAATGAAGGAACTTAACATTCCAATGGAAAAGGTGAATATCCATGGAGGAGCAATTTCCATTGGTCATCCCCTTGGTGCATCTGGAGCAAGATTGGCCGGAACGCTTTCAAGAACGCTTCAGGAGTCGGGCAAGGATATCGGGATAGCTACACTTTGCGTCGGCGGTGGTCAGGGATATTCGATGGTTTTGGAAAGGGTGTGATAAAATGGATTTTGACTTGCCTGAGGATATAGCTCAGCACAGAGATAAGGTGAGGGAGTTTGCCCTGAAGGAATTTACTCCGGAGATTGCCAGGGAACATGACATGGAGGAAAAGTATCCTGATGCATTGAGGAAACTGGCCTTTGATCAGGGAATCGTAGATTTTACGAACCCCTGGAAGACTCTTGTTGCCATAGAGGAGTTATGCAGGGTTGACCCTGGCCTTGGTATTTCTGTAACTGTCCCCTATTTTGGTGCGGAAACAATCATGCTGTTTGGGAGCGATCTGCTGAAAGAGAAGTACCTGGCGAAGGTTAATGCAGGAAAGGCGATGATGGGGCTTGCAGTTACTGAACCCGGTGGAGGGAGCGATGTAGCCGGCATAAAGACAGAAGCAAAGAAGGTCGACGACAGGTACATCATAAATGGATCAAAGATGTTTATCACAAATGGCTCGATAGCAGATTTCTTTGTTATGCTTGTTCGTACTTCGAAGCCGGATAACAAGAGACATCATGGACTTAGCATATTCGTGGTGGATTCTAAGAGCAAGGGATTCAGTGCAAACAAGCTCAAGGGAAAACTCGGTGTTCGTGCAACAGACACCGCAGAGCTTGTGTTGAATAATGTTGAGGTGCCTGCAGATAACATGATTGGGGAAGAGGGTAAAGGCTTCTATTATATCATGACTTTTTTCAATATCAGCAGGATTTTTGTCGCAGCTCAGGGTCTAGGCGTTGCCCAGGGTTCACTTGATCGTACTTTGGAGATTCTTAAGAAAAGAAATGAATGGTATAGAGGAATGGAAGAGGTGAATTTTACCATAGCCGATATGGCTACAAGAATAGAGGCTTCAAGGCTGCTCACATACAAAGCGGCTTCGTTCCTTTTCCAGTTCAAGCCGAAGCCTGAGCTGACAAGTATGGCGAAAGCATATGCTTCCGAGTCGGCCGTCTTCTGTGCGGAGAAGGCGCTTGAGCTTACAGGACTGGAAGGCATAACAGGCGATCTGGAACGATATTTCAGGGACGCCAAGATACTTGAGATATGGGAGGGAACCAGCGAAGTTGAAAAACTTGTGATTTCCAGGTTCCTTACAAAGGAGGAGAAAGCATGAGTGACGATCAGAGATCAATGCTTATATCCGCTGCCGATGAATTTTTCTCCAGGAATGTAGAACCTGTAAACGCAATGATAGAAAAAGATGGCATCAGCAGCGACCTGATGTCAAAAATTGGATCCCAGGGATTCATAGGACTTCTTTTCCCGGAAGAAAGCGGTGGATCAAATGTTGATGCTGCTACATATTTGCTTATGCTTGAGGAATTTGCCAGGTTTTCCCCGTCCATCGCTTTACTGATAGCAGTGCAAAACAGGATTGCGTTCCCACTGTTTTCAGCGACAGATGAAGGCCAGGATACACTAAAGGCAATTGCACTGGGTAAGAAGACAGCAGGAATTGCTCTTCAAGTATCAAGCATGAACAGGGAATCGATTGGCAATCTTAAATTGGAAAAGAGCGCCTTGACTGGTGTAAAGAATTACATTCTGTCCCCTTCGTCTGAATTCATAATTGCTCTTACTGATGAGAAACCTTCTACCATTATAGCGACAAAAACGAGCCTTTCTGTCAGGAAATATCATGCACTTGGTTTTCGTGCGATTGGAGTGGGCTCCGCAACTTTTGATAATGCCGAGCACATGATTCTGATGAGAGAAAACGGTGACCAGAAAATTCAACAGATCTTTGACAATCTTGACCTCGATGTTGCGGCAATCTCACTCGGAATCGCCAGAGGATCAATGCAGAAGGCAATGGATTATTCAAGAGTGAGGAGCACATTCGGTCATCTCCTAAAAGATTACTCTCCTGTAGCATTTTCTGTTTCCTCCATGCTGGAAGAGGTTTTACGACTCTCGGTGGATCTTGAGCATCCAGATAATTTAGATCCAGCTGCCAGAAAGCACTTCAAGATACAATCAATGGGACTTGCAATACAGGCATCTAGGCAGTCGATCCAGACGCATGGCGGTTACGGCTATCTTCAAGATTTTGGCGTAGAAAAGTTTTACCGGGACTCAACCACGCTGCTTGCAATTTTTGGCGAGAGTTACAGCGACAAGAGGGAACTGGCAGATCGGGTTTATGGAGAAAAGTCTGGATTCCTATAGGAATCAAAACGCAGCTAATATCCATTCTGAGGGCATTCGATATAAGGGATCAGTACCCGGGCCTTATGAGGCCACCAATTAATCCTCCAAGCCCCGGCAGCAGGACAAGATAGAATAATGTCTTCTCAACAAGTGTCAGGGTGCTCAGGTCTATAAGTTTGATAATCTGGATGTCTGCTGCAGTGAGAATGGAAAAAGTTGATAGATCACCAAGCATGTTGAACATGTATGTGTACAGATTGAGCACTGCAATAATTATTATAACGGCCACCAGTATGAAGCCAGCAAGAACGGTAGAAAGCACTCCCCTTGTGACTCCTCTGGCAACTAGTGCAGCGATTAATCCTGCAAAGATAACTGCATAAACCGAAACCATTACCAGAAGGGGTATAAGAATAATAGCTGTTACAACCCCGCCCATGAAACTTCCAAATCTCTTTGGTGTCTTAATCATTCTCTGATTGTATTGGAGAAGTTTATTTAATTGTTCTTATGGAGAAAGGAACGAGCTGATAAGAGGTGTCAGGATTTATAGTTACTTGTCATACAGTCAATGCATGATTGCCGGCACAAATGCTTCAAAGCAGAAAAAGTCGCCATATATCACGTTCACCAGAGAATCCTGGAAAAAACTCAGGAACTCTACGCCGCTCACGCTCAAAGCTTCAGACCTTGAGGAAATAAAAGGACTGAACGAGAAAATCTCACTGGATGAGGTCGCTGACATTTATCTGCCACTTTCCAGGCTTCTTCATCTATACTACAGAGCCTCAAGAGAGCTGTACGCTGCAAGAAGGGAGTTTCTTGGAATTATGCATGAAAAGATCACCTTCATTATTGGTATTGCCGGAAGCGTAGCTGTGGGAAAGAGCACAACTGCCAGGCTCCTGAAAACACTAATATCAGCCTGGCCAGAAAAACCTTCAGTGGACCTTATACCGACCGATGGTTACATTTTTCCAAACAAGATTCTGCAGGAAAGAAATATCATGAACAGGAAGGGTTTTCCAGAGAGTTTCAACGTAAAAGAGTTGATATCATTCCTCTATGACCTGAAATCTGGAATCCCTGATCTTAAGGTTCCCATATATTCGCATCTGATCTACGACATTGTGCCCGGCGAATTCATTACAGTGAACACTCCGGACATACTGATTCTTGAAGGCCTTAATGTGTTACAATCAAGGGGCATGAAACAGGGATCTGAACCAGAACTCTTCGTTTCAGATTTCTTTGATTTCTCTATTTACCTTGATGCAAATGAGTCAGACATAAAAGAATGGTTCATAGAGAGGTTCAAAGTGCTCATGAAAACCGCTTTCCAGAGAAGGGAGTCATATTTCCACTCCTATTCGGATCTTGATCAGGACAAGGCTGTCGAGACAGCAGGAAGAATATGGGATGAAATTAATGCCGTAAATCTGAGGGAAAACATTGCGCCTACTAAGTATCATGCGCACCTGATACTTGAAAAACAGAAGGATCATTCAATTGGCAAGGTCCAGATGAGAAGAATATAGGAAAGTCATTTTTGGTAAGTGCCATAATAACGATAAATAACTACTTTCGTATGCTCCTTCGTTGGCATGGAAGCAGGAAATGAGGAATCAATAAAACCCATAAATGAAAGCGGGTTAAGTTACGTTGGGCCTGTCCTTGGTTCTTTTTTTGGATGGCTGATGGATGGTTATGTCACGATAGCTTATCTGATCCAAGAATCTACGATCGTCCCTCTTTTCTTTCCTGGAAGTCTGTATATAGTGTATTTCTTTATCTTTGTGGTAAACGGCATTGCCCGTGCCATAGGAGCGATATTCCTAGGCAACTTCATCGGGGATAAGCTCGGAAGACAGCGCATGCTGGTAGTTACGATATTGATATTTTCGCTCACAAGCTTCGCACTGGGCTTCCTACCAACATATGCCCATATTGGCGCACTTGCCCCGTTAACGATGGGTATACTCCTCTTTTTCATGGGTCTTTTTGCTGGCGCAGAGTATGGTGGCGGGACAGCACTTTCCATGGAGAGTGTTCCTCGTAACAAGAGAAATCTGCTTGGAGCATTTGTTCAGAGTGGCTTTGGCATTGGATATGCACTTGTCGCCTTTGTTTTCTATATACTTACTGATTTCTTTGGCAGTAATTACAGCAATATTGGATGGAGGATACTATTCTTCACCACCATTATTCCCGGTCTCTCGACCTTTGTGATAAGGTACAAGGTACGTGAATCGACAGTTTTCGAGAAAGCAAAAGAAAATAAGGAACTCGCAAAGGAACCTGTATTTTCATTGTTCAGGCAATCCCTGGTACCCTTGCTTGTTGTTGTCGCAATCGCCGGAAGCCTTTTGTTCGTAAATACAGCTACCTTCAGTCTCTATCCCACGATATTTGAGTCGGTAGATAAATTTTCCAGACCAACAACTGGCTTCTGGATTGCCATAATTAATCTTGTATCAATTGGCGGAGTAATACTCGGAGGTGTAATAGCCAGTAGATCTTTGAAGAAGCTTGTTTTCATGAAGATTTATGTTATTGCATTCATAATAGTGTCTGCCTTCACAGACATGTTCGCTTTTACAACAAATCTCTCTGCTGTGGTCATAGCATTTTCCGCACAGGTATTTGTGGAGGCAATGATCTTTTCTACGCTTCCTGCATTCATGGCTGAATCCTTCAGCAAGAAATACCGGACTACTGGCGTTGGTTTTGCCTATAACCTTGGAGCGACCATAGGTTCGGTTGCACTGTTGATCATACCCTACTATGCGGTGATTTATGGTTGGGCATATTACTGGATATTAGCCGTCCTAGCTTCGTCTTTTGTACTATTGGCCGGAATATTTATTGCAGGATATGCCAGCGTGAGCGAGCAGAAGCAGGTAGATTACATAACACAATAGTTTGCTGCGCTGAAGAAGAATCATTGTTCAACGAGGATATTACCCTCGCCAATAACCATAGACGGGAAACTGGCCAGATCAAATGGGTCACCCGACCATACGAGCATGGAGGATTTATATCCTCTCCTTACACTCCCAATTCCCTCTGCTCCTATGATTTCTGCGGTAACGCTGGTTACATGCGATATTGCTTCAGCCTTGCTCATCCCGAATCTCAGGAAGTGTCGCATTGTATAGAACATATTTCTCTGCAGAATCACTGGATGATCTGACATCATACCGAATTTGACACCGGATTTCATGACGTACTGGCAATTCCTCCAGGTCTCATGCTTTAATTCCACTTTGTAAGGATGCGAGTCAAGAGGACCATAAATAAGCGGAACATTGAGTTTCTTCATATCCTCAAAAGGCAAAGACCGGGATATGTCGAGCCCATGGTTTACCACAAATTTAAAGCCGAATTCCTTGGCAAGCTGTAATGCAACATAGAGATCATCTTCCTTGTGCAGGTGGATCATCAGCTTGTATTTTCCTGCAAGTATATCCATAAACACTTCCGTGAGAGAATCGAGCTCTTCAGGGAGCTTCTTCTTTTTTTCAAGAAGTTTCTTTGCCTTGACAGCGTTTGAGAAATTCTCACGCAACAGTGCCACTGCTCCCATCCTAGTTGAAGGTCTCTTGCCCTTCCATTCCACCGTGCTCCTTGGATTGTAGCCAAGTGCTGCTTTGATCCCGATTTCCTTCATGAAAGCATCTCTTGTGTTTCCTGCGAAGTTTCTTATCAGTGCTGCCTTCCCGCCTATGGGGTTGCCGCTCCCCGGCAATACCGTGGAGTACAGAACGCCAGATTCTACAGATTCAGTGAATGCATGATCATCCATGTAAATGCTGTCTATTGCCCTTACGATCGGGTAGATGGAATCCATTCGTTCGTTAGCCTCACTCTCAGACATGGGCTCTCCTGCCCTGTCCATGCCTATATGGCTGTGGCCGTCTACAATTGCAGGTGTGACTACTCCCTCAGCAATTAGCTCGCCTTCTGGTTTCTTCTTTCCAACATAATGAATCTCGCTATCGAACCCAATATATAGATCCCTGCTTTCTGTAGCTCCGTCATATAACGTGGTGGCCTTGATTACTTTCATGATTTGTGACCGTGTAATTGTATTTATTCTTTACATATCCTCTTAATTCCATAATTTGCAGAAACATATAACAGCGATTTTATTCATAGAAAGAATGAAAGACACAGCTTTCCAGGACTGTGTGCTGCAACAAAGGGCTAAATATAAACAAAAATTGATCAGAAACCACTCGTCAGCTGCTTCGTGTTTCTTGTTACATGGAATGTTATGTGTTGAATCAAGCCAGTAGAAAAATAAAATATCCGGCGTACCGATCTGTGAGGGTTGAAAGGATCGGTGTATCGCAAGAGATATGTGCTCATAAAACAGGGAATAGAAGGTAACCTTGAGATGGCTTTAGATAAGATCAGGGCAAAGTTTGGATCGAAGCTGAAGTTTAGAGAAGGTGACTATGCTATTGTCCTGACTGACCAGTTCCAGAAAGATAATCTCTGCAGCTACATAGAAAAGGGACTGAACGACATAGCCATAATTACTGTTAGCGGAACAATAAAGAAGTGCAAGGAGAAAATCCAGTCGTAGGGATTACTTACCGCCCAGTATCCTGGCCTCTGCCTCGGAAAGAAGCAACCTGCTGGCCAGAGATGAAAATTCCTGCCCGGAATATTGTGCCAGAAGCCGGAAAAACCATTCGTATGCTGAAATAATTCCGGTGGATGAATGATTGAATCTTGCAAGCTTGAGGTGAGCTGATTTCCTGGCTTCCCTTGAATCCCTTACGGCAGACATCCTGCTGAGATAAGCCGGAAACTGAAACTTCAGGAAATGCTTGGCCGAGTTTTCCAGTGTCGATCCAGTGAGTGCTGCAATTTCCTGGGCATATCTCTGGAATGCGAAATGCTGCTTTTTTATTACAAAGCCATTGTAAAGATCTGCAATTGCTATATTCTCGTACGAAGATGCAAGATCTACAGGGTTTTCAGCCACATCTACAAGGTTCTCATCGATCCAGAGCAGAAGCTGATCGAACGTGAAATCTGTATCCGTAAGCACTGAAAGGCTCTTTGCAGGATCCCTGTCTATTAGAATGCTTTCGAGCGATCTGAAAATATTGCTTGGCTCGTCCCTGTCTCCCGACATGGTCGCCGAGACGGTTGATGCAGCGGCTTCGATGTCATTCAAGATTGCACGGATATCGGTTCCGTCGCGCTCAAAGATCTCGTTGAGGATTTCCGGCCCTAGGGATTTACCCTCTTTTGCAAGGATTTCCCTCACGCGTTTCAATAGCTTGAGCCTGAAGTTCTTGGAATTGACATCATTTCTCCTTGAATACTGCTTGAACTCTATTGCGTCAGAACCCGATATAACAGCATCTGCGCCATTCTTTCTTCGGAACTCGTAGAAGTCGTTCATAGTGAGTATTATCGGACAAGTTGTGCTCCTGATTATAGAAGCAAGCTCCCGGATTCCTCCCGAATCAGTGCCGCTCCGGCCAGCATCTATGTTATCTGCCTCGTCTATCAGTATGATCTTGTCTGGCTTATTATCAGTTGCAGAATAGTCAGAGAATATGTCTCTTGTGTTAGCTGCATTGCCTGCGACTTCTTTCATCTTATCGCTGTTTCTCTGGGAAGATCCATTCATCTCTATGACAGGTATTCCAAAACTTTTCGCAATACAGTAAGCGGTGCTGCTTTTACCGGTTCCAGGCGGCCCATAAAGGATAAGTCCTTTCTTTTGAGGTCTGCCGGATATCCATTTCTCGACCCACGAATATATCTTCGTGTACAGGTCATCCGTTATTATGATATCCTGCAGCGTCTGTGGCCTGTATTTTTCACTCCAAGGCATCCAGTCTTCTTCCCCAAAAGGGAATTCTCCCTTCCTTATTCTGCTATAACTGGATGGATAATATTTATTCTCTTTTTAACATACCGGCGTGTTGTTTACATCCAAGACGCCTGTTCTTGTTGTTCAGAATTTTCTGAATAGTGTATTCGGACTCGTTGGCGTTTACTTCATCACAAGGTACTATCCAGTGGCGTGGGGTATCCTTTCCTTCGGCATCGGATTTGTTGGCGTCATTTCTTTTCTTACTGATATGGGATATTCAACCGCCTACGTAAAATATCTTTCATCAGGCGAGGATGAGGGAACCGCAAATTCCAACTACCTGCTGATCAAGCTCGTACTTGGAGGCATATTCGCAATAGTGACTTATGGCGCCCTGCTTGTATGGACTGATATCCTTCACAGGGGATTTGAATATTCAGTGGAGTACTGGGTCGTCCTTGGTCTTATACCGTATTACCTATTTATGAGCTTTGGTTCCTTTCCGCAGTCATATCACAGATCGCATATGCGTGTAGCCAAATACGCGATTCCTCTTATCGCCGATGCGATCATCAGAAACTCTCTCTTTATCATGATAGGTTTAATTGCAGTTTTTAGGCCTGGATTTCTTTCAGAGACAACTGCAGCTATTTTTGTTTCACTCGCATATGATTTCTCATACTTTGCTTATTTTGCCATATCCTATTATCTGGGCAGACCTTGGAAATACTCTAAAATCAGCATGGCTGTAATAAAGAAGTATACCAGCATTGCAGTTCCCCTCTCACTAGCGGCAATAATAGGTACAGTGAATGGAAACCTTGACAAGGTCATTGTTCAGTTCTTCTGGGGAGACCTTGCAACAGGCGGCTTTTACCTTGCACAAAAGATTGCATTAATACTTAGCAGCCTGGGCACAGCAATCACTGCTTTCTTTTTACCTGTGCTTTCACGGCTGCATGCCAAGGAAGATATTAAGAACCTTAACATTCAGACGAATGAGTTCGAACGTCTTGTTGTTATATTTATACTTCCGTTTGTAGTTGTAACTTTATTCCTAAGCTATTACATAATCAGAATATTCAGCGCATTATACACACCTTATTCAGACATACTTGCCATTCTCTCAATAAATGCCCTTTTTGTGGTGTTAATGGTACCTTCCAGCTCAGCCCTTATTGCAAAGGGAAAAGCGAGATCGGTCGGCCTCCTGACTGTCATAACACTCGTCATGAATATTATACTGAACCTGATTCTGATACCTAGTAGTATTTTTGGAGTGACATATCTGTCTCTTGGCCCTTTTGGAGGTGGAGTGAGTTCGCTCGTCGCCAGTGTGTTCCTGTACCTTTCCCTCAGAATTTCACTTTACAGGACTTCCGGGATTTCTTTCAGCGCAAGAACTTTCTATCCTGTATTACCGGCGGCGGTTGAATCTTTATTTATTTTCGTATTTACCTTTTACATATATCCCCAGCGCTTTTTCATCCTCCTGCCACTGGTCGTTGCCGCGGTGCTTATATTCATAGCGGTCCTGCTTATGACAAAACAGATTGAGTGGAAGGATTTTTCCGCATTCGTCACGAACCTGCTGAACCCCTTGCACCTGACTAATACACTGAAAGACGAACGCAAGGAGTGAATTTACATATTTTCCTTGCCCAGTGTCTCCCTGGCTATTATGACCTTCATTATTTCACGTGAACCCTCTGCCAACTGGAAGGATCTTATTCCCCTGAGAGCCCACTCTTCTGGACACTCCTTGGAATATCCGAAGGCACCCTGCCACTGAAGTGCATCGTTAATGGCGTCAAATGCCCAGGTGGTGGTGAGGAGCTTTGCTACCGCAATTTCCTTGCTCACCTGGAATCTCGTAAATCTGCCAGACTTTTGCTCAGCGGAATACATCCAGAGGGCCTTGTAGGCGATGGTTCTTGCCGCTTCCATTCTGGCCACATGGTCAGCTAACTGAAACTGCAGACCCTGAAACTTGGCAATAGGCTTGCCAAATGCTTCCCTGTGTTTCATGTATTCAACACCATTTTCAAGCGACTTTATTGCCGCGCCAGCCGAGATAACGGAGATGAGGCCACGAGCAAATTCGAAACCTTCATGTATTATCTTGAAACCACCATTCAGGCTACCAAGCATGTATTCCTTTGGTATGCTTATATCCTTGAAGCTGAATGCAGCCCAGGAAGACCCCTCCCTACCCATCTCTTCCAGGTAAGTAACGTCAAATGATTTGTCGTACGGCATATAAAATAGAGAGACTCCATCTGTCTTCTTTGTGGTATCAGTCTTAAGAACGGTGACAAAACCTCCTCCGATTTCGGAGATGTCTCTTACAAGGCTGATATAGGCCTTTTCACCCGTCGCGAGATAACTCCCTTTCTTCTCAATTGCATATGATTTCATTGAACCGATGTCGGATCCGTAGTTGGGTTCGGTGGAGGCTATTCCAACTATTCTTTCGCCTTTGACCACTTTTGGTAGCAATTCCTCTTTCAGAGCCGGTGTACCGTACCTAGAGATAAGATATGACCATGCGTTATCTACGAGGAAAAGAACAGGAATAGATGCAGTTGGATCAGCCCTTGATATCTCCTCGGCAACTATAGCGGTAGAGATAGGATCCGCCCCCATTCCTCCATATTCCTCGGGCACATTCATTCCCAGAAAATTCATTTTGCTCATCGCTTTCCAGATAGACTGGGGCATCCTCCTGTCATGCATCATCTGCTTTATCTTAGGGGAAATCTCACGTTCACAGAATTCTCTTGCAGTCTGGCGGAGAAGCTCCTCCTCGTCACTAAAAGAATAATCCAGCATAGTTCATCAGCACATAATGCTTAGATCATATAATATCTGACCGCAATTCATATAGCAGAAAAATCAATCTTAGCCTTTGATGGATCCTTACATATAAGTGCGACCCTGCTTTCCCTTCTCTCGGCTGTGTACACATAACCAAGATTTTCAGCCAATTCCCTGGAGAATGCCACAATAGAATCATGCGACGGCATATTGTCCTGGCTCAGGTTTGCTATGGATGCCCCAACGTGGACATAACCCTTTGACTCTATAAAGTCAGGTTCAGCCCGTCTGTCCATTGCCGTGTATTCCTCAAGGAATGGAAAATTTACATCCTTTACAAGGGTGTGCCTGACGACCTTCCTTGTGTCAAGCGATGGGAGAAGATCAAGTGTACGATTGAAGTTTTCCCAGGCATTGCCTAGCGCCGGATTCAAAACGCTGTTGAATATAGCCTTTGTGGGCCCAGCAACAGTTACATAAAGTTGTGTTGGGAGAGGGTCGAGTTTTTCAAGAACCATTGGAAGAGTTCCGTTTGTAACAAGGAAAGTTGAGATTCCCCTTTTCCTTGCAAGTGCAATAAATTCTCCGAGGCGGCTATAAAGAGTAGGTTCTCCGGTTAGTGATATGGCTATATGTTTTGGATCCTGTGATTCTTCCCACTTCTCTTTGGATACCATAGGATTTCCCTTGAATCCAGTTAGCAGCTTTTTATGTGCCTTTATGCTTTCTTCGAGAATGAATTCCGGATCGTCTTCATCTGAAATGTGCATCCCATCAAAGCCCTGAAAACGCCAGCAGAATGAACAGTTTTCGGTGCAGGACGAAACAGCTGGTGTCATTTGAATGCACTGGTGTGACTTGATGCCGTAAAATGTTCCCTTGTAACAACCTTCTCCACCTCTGAGCTCGCTCTTGGTCCAGTGGCAAACCTTCACCGCTGAATGTTTACCAACAATGGAATAGTGCTGCTTCTTGTAAATCTGCCCATACTGTGTTTCCACAGTTCTGGAAGTAAGCTGTTTATTTAAGCTTTGACCATATATGCCTTAGTTCATTGTCTTTCAAGATAGAAGATATCAACGTGATTATCAGGATAATACTCTGGCATAATTGGTCAAGCATTTAGTTTCATATTTTTCAATGAGCGTTTAAACCGGTGAATCATGATCGAGCGAGAAGAGGAAAAGAACCTGGATCTCGGTAGATATTGATCCATGCTGTTGTGGCCCAATGTTGCAGATATTATCCCCTCGCTCATTGACAGCACATGTGTGAGATCGACAGCTAGGCACCGATCGTCACTCATCATGGATTTTATGACCCTTAACATTGAATTCCTGTCCATTCGAATCCTGCGAAGCATGTCACAAAGGGAATCAGGGGTCACATGTGCATCCTTTACAGTTTCTGATAAATATTATGGGGAGTAATGGTTGAGATATTCTTAAATGGTGAACAGTGAAGGAGTCTTATATCTTGGGATATGAATATCTCACTCATTAATGGAAGTTGTTCCCGAGTTCCTGAACAATGTCGGAGGAGATATGCTGAAGCAGGAAAATGCAAGAGGTGGTAAATATTCAATGGCCTTTTTTGGATACTTTTCAATGGCAGAAAATGGAGAAATTTGAATGGGCGATTACATGCACAGTATTCCTTCACAGTTATCTGATCAAAGCTTTGCATCGTCCCTTTACCTTTAGTTCAACAAATCCATCAAGTGTTATCTTTCCAAGAAACTCATCTGATATGAGCAGTGCCCTCTTCTTCTGCTTATTCCAGAAGCTGTGTACTCTGTAAAGGTAAGAGAGATCATCCCTCTTCTTCTGCACAAGCCTTCCCTTTCTCTTGTACTTCATAACCCAGCCAAGATAGCTTACCATATTATGGATATACACAATATAATAGTCAATGATCTTACCATGAGATTATGACAATTAAAGGATTTGCCAAAATATATTATTTAGATTTGCCGGAGTTAAAGATTAAATGAAAATAAAAAATGAGGGTTTTGGAAATAATATTTTTATTGTTTTTTAGGTCCAAAACCTTCAGGGATAACTTTGTTTCCGATTACCCCGCTGAACCAGGTAACTAGAATACCTATCCATAAAATAGTCAATCCCAGTGCCATGATTAGTTGGGATGACCTAGTTATGGCCAATACGCCAACCAGTAAGCCAATACCTACCAAGACAAAGCCAATTACGTAGATAACAGTGTCTGAGACGTCTATCTTGCCCTTATGGATGGTGGAACCTTCCTCTAACTGTTTTTGTGCCATTACTTGCCACCTCCAGACGCTTCGTTGGATTCTGTTAGTTCAGCAGTGGGCTGTCGCATTGTTTGTGGTATTGGCAGGCCAAGTTTTTCCCGCGCCTTATAATAATCTTCGATGGTTGGTTTCTTTTCATAGAACCAGACAAGTGCAGCCGCAATCAGTGCAAATATTGTCGCTACAAGGAATGCAAGTATCCATGATAAATCTGTAAAGGTCACTGTTCCTGTATAAGTACCAAGCACAGCCCCCCATCCATACCCGCTAGCAAAAACGAGCAGTGTCGTGGCACCGATTCCACCAAATGCGCCCCCAAAGACTTTCAGCATATAAGGAACAGACCAGTTTGTAGCAACATAGTTCTCTCCGAAATAGTCAGAAATAATCAGCCAGTCGAATACAAAGCATGATCCTGAAACAGCGCCGGTAAGAACAGCAAGTACTGCCCATATAATCGCCTGATGTGCCAGGCCAGCGGCAAGGACTCCAAGACCGCCTATGCCCATAAGTAAGTAGAATATAGTTACAGCTTTTCTTCTGCCTATGAAGGTCGAGATCCAACCCTGTGTTGGTCTTCCTATACCATCTGTAAAGGCAAATCCGGCTGCACCCACTGTAAAAGCTATGCCTCCACCGAATCCCATTGCCGCACCGAAAGGTGCATAGAGTGAAACGTTGAACAGTGAAGCTGCAAGCGCAAGCGTGAAGGAAATCATCTGAGCTTTTCCCTGCCTAGTTGCAAAAAACTCTTGGGTTGTGAACTGTGCGACCGCGGGAGGATTCTCCTGAAGTTCCCTTGATTTGGATGTTCCGGCTGCCACAACCAGAGGATCGACTTCAGCAGGCCACCAGTTCTTAGGTGCATCGCAGATCAGGAATGATGCAGCAAGAAGCCCAACAGCGATAATGGCGCCTGTAAGATAAAGAACTAACTGGAAGTCGCCTGGGTAAAATAGGCTGGGGTCTGTGTAAATTATAATGAATGGAACAGCTCCATATGCCCAAGCTCCGTTCGCTAAACCGAGTCTCCAGCCTCTCTTATCAGGGAACCACTTTGAAATAACACCACCGCCAGCAGCATATCCCAGACCAGAGGCGAGTCCGCCCGTCATTGCATATCCTACGTATGAAATCCATGGGGAAAATGAGTTTGCGAAGAATATATACGATATAATTAGCAAAGCTGAGCCGAGCCAAATCATTCTCCTCAATGATAGGAGACCTCTCTCCCTCAAACGAGAGAAGATGTATGCAGCTACCGTTGCTTCAAAAAGTACATACACAGTGTAGTTGAAGAATCCTTCCACCGTAGACCAACCATAATGAGAAATAACAAGTGAGGAAGCAGCCCCCCAACCGTACTCTAAAACACTACCGAAGAAGAAACACATCCACGCACCAAGAACCATTGTTCTTCTGCTTATTCTATAACCTAGTATCTTCTTGGTGATATCCTCTGGACGTTCTCCAACTCTATACTGCCTACCATTTTTATCCTTAATTAGGCGGTAGGCTCCATATGGTGACTTAATATTACCTACCGAACCATTCACATTAGTTTCAACTATATAAAACACCCTCCTTACGTTTTGGTTGAAAAGATATATTCAGATGGTCATATATGATAATTTATTGTTCAGGTTCAAATTAAGCTTAAATATCAACAAATAGAATTTCTGTTGACAATTTCTAACAACCTATTAATTTTACCTCTTCTTTTACAATTCAACATAATCTGGGCATTTTAATGTTTAAAGAGGTCAAAATTCATCCATTTTCTGCATCACACAGTCCATTTTTCTTCATCTTCTCATGAAACTTCGATAGCTCACGCTATCATTCCCTTCTTTTTCATACTTATCATGCACATGAGGTTATGGCCAAGGCACATGAACATGCACTTCACCCTTACCCTTGGAACGGTCGTGACGAAGACATGACCACCATGGAATATTGCCTTGATGACAGAATACGGTCTTTCACCCCTTGATCGTTTCCTTGTTATTCTCATATTACGGCGGATGCTTTCCACCGGTAGCTTGTATCCCTTCAGGGATCTATCCATGGTTGCATCTATTCCTCTTCCTGAAACGCCGAAATATCCCTTATCCTTATAATTTACAATGCCTGGAATGCTAAGATCGATCTGTGAATCATGCATATAGAGGCAGTGGTTGTTGAATAATTCACTATCATGTCATTTTCAACACCCTGTAAAGTGTGCAGCTTGTAGCCGAAATTAGCCTTCCCGTTCTTAACAGCCCATGATCCATCCCTGGATCTCCTTGTTTTAGCATTCCTGCGTTCCTCTCCCCGTTCTTTCTTCTTCTGTTCCTTCTCTATTCTCTTCGCTGCCTTCAGCTCTTTCTTTGACATTTCCGGGTTTTCCTTCCCGGATGTTATCTCAGGTAATTCCGGATCTATGGGTATTGTTCCATCGCCTTTCTTCCCCTTTCCATGACCGGGATCGGATTCAATGAATGTTGGTAGGGTAAGAATCAGGATTTCTCCTGACCCTTCCACTTCTAACTGTACATTCAGTTTTCCCGAGTACAGCTATCCTGTATACTTCACCTCAGGCAGCACGGAATTACGGACATAGTGTATCTTTCTTTCCAGGGAGGCTATCCCCAGCTTGCCAGTTCTCAGATATCTGTCTTTTCCGGAGGAGGATCCACGGATTTTGTGTATGTAGCAGTAATATTTTGTTACCTTCCAGTTTATGAACTTCTGCAGCCTCTTGAAGATTCCGGATGCGTTTGTATGGCTGTAATAGTTGTACCATCCCACGATCAGTGAGTTAAGCTGCCTGACCACCACATCCATGGGTTTGATGTGTGCCAGCCGCTTGGGAATTATAGCTGCCACCTTCTCCCTGAATCTGTCTGTTGATCTTCTCGAGGGATAGATGTAGGTGACCTCCTTTTTCCGGAAGCTGCTCCATTTCCTGACGAAGTGGAAACCAAGGAAGTCAAAGCCTTCCTGTGCCGTTGTTATCCTTGATTTCTCTGCATTCAGTTCAAGATCAAGAATGTAGATGATACTCTTCAGGACGTCCATTGCGCTTTCAGGTTCCCTGTCTGTGAGAATGATCATGTCATCCGCGTAACGCACGAGATGCGCATTGTGCCCTTCCCGCTGATCCATGCCTTTCTTTACCCACAGTGTGTCAAGCTCATTGAGGTATATATTCGCTAATAGCGGAGATATGACACCTCCCTGCGGAGTCCCCTCCTGAGGGTATGTTTTCTCGCCGTTGAAAACAACATCCGCCCTGAGCCATTCCCTTATGAGTTTCAGGATGTATGGATCCGCAATGCGCCTTGATACGGAGAACATAAGCTTCTCGTGGTTTATGTGGTCAAAGAATCCTCTTATGTCGATGTCTATGATATTTGTGAGACCATAATTCAGGTATTTCATGATCTCCCCTGATGCCTGCCTTGCTGATCTCCCGGGCCGGTATCCATAGCTGAATTCCTTGAAATCTGCCTCAAATATAGGCTCGATGATCAGCTTGACCGCCTGCTGTACCACCCGATCCTTAACAGTGGGGATTCCAAGAGGTCTTTCCCTTCCGTCTGGTTTCGGGATAAACAACCTCCGTACATCGCTGACTTCGTATGTTTCACTGATGAGTTCCTGCTTCAGCTCTCCCAGGAATCTGTCTTTACCGTACGTCCTGATGTCTTCAACGGTCTGCTCGTCGATTCCTGCTGCTCCATGGTTTGCCGATACAATCTTCCAGGCTTCCTCCAAAATGTCAAGCCTGCACAGTTTGTCATGCAGGCTGTGGAAACACCTGTTCCTGTCTTCCTTAGCCCTCTGGTAGAGCTTGTTCTGGAACAGTTCGAGTCTTTTCATATCCTCGTACCTCCCTGTGTTTCAAGGGGGGAATGGAGTCCTCCCCTGCTCGGAACAAGCCTGCATACAGCAAGGCGCCTTCCCTCTATGAAGGTTATGCTGTCCTTCATGTCATCAGTACTATTCGCCTCTCCGACTTCCTGCATTCCTTCGCATGCCTCTTCGTTCACAGAACTTATGGGCATTACTACCACTACTGAACTCCTTCCGGGCATTTTCGTGGAGAATGCAGGATCTCCCAGTTTACCCCACATGGCTTTCCTCCCATGCTGCCGACACGACACCGGGGAAGCAGAGGCTCCATTCCTGTTGTTTTCTACCTCTGTGATAGCCTTCGCCGCAGGACGACCGGCTCGGCCTTCCCAATAAACTCTGACGGTGCTATATTTCGTTCGCTTTCGCTGCAGCCTGCGACTTTGCAGATTGGGTAACTCCATACATTCCATCACTGGAATGCATGTACCCGCTGCTAACCGGACAAACAGGTTATTTCCGGTACCAAACTTCCATTGGTTAGTCATGTGTTCTCCCTGGCGTGCCATCCTGTATGGTTCCATTCCTGATGGTTATTCCCTTCTCCTGGAACTGCTTCCATATTTCTTTCCATATTTTCCTGTCCCTGTGGCTGTTTGCCATCCTCTCCCTGAACAACCAGATTGTTCTTGCATCAGGCACAGGTTCCGGGTAATCAAGGAAGTTCATGAATCTTATATTTGAGTAGAGTTCTATCTCCATCGCTTCATCAACAAGACCGTATAGGGACTGGAGGAACATGATCTTTACCATGAACACGGGATCAAAGTTTGGCCTTCCACCTTTCTCTGTGTCGTTATTATACAGATCAGAAAGGAGTGGTTTGATGCAATCCCATTGGATTACATCCTTCATGTCGGAAAGCCTGTCACCAAACTTCTTCAACTGTCCATATTTCTCGCGGAGACCGTAATTCATTATGTCCATACACTTTGATCTGTGCGTTATGTATAAGAGAATCGATTGAGGAAGCAGAAAAACAGCATTCTGTACACCAGTTTATGTAATCTCGAGAGTGGAAAAAAGATATCGATGAGAGAATTTGAGGGAGTTATTAGAAAAAGTCTGTTTACTATTTTCTTACCTCTTAATATCCGTTCTCTTGTGATTTATACTTACATATAACCATGTAAACTATCTCGGAAGAGTTCAGTACATAAGATAAGAGGCTACAGCAGAGTAACATAGCCGCATGACATGTGGAAATGATACCGCAATTTTTGAAAATTGTGAGCTTGAACAAGTTCAAACAAAAGTAGTTAAGACGTAGTTAGTTGTGTAGATAGAGGAGTAAGCATGATGCAAACTCAAAAACCGCATTTAATAAGACTAGAGGTGAATTATCGTGGGATTTTCCAGAAAACGTTGGCATATCACATTTCTGGAGATATAGTATACGCTGCCCATAAAGAGGGAAAAACGGCATTCTCGAATGGCAGATACAGTGATGACCCGCAGAGAAATGGTATACCGTGCGCGAACTTCGCCTATTTTTCAAAGGATCTTTCTGAAGAAGATCTGG